>Ga0265797_10002020_pt1 | contig 35003 bp, 33 predicted proteins | sample P2T30metagenome_FD_192433 | JGI IMG/M metagenome (GOLD analysis project Ga0265797, IMG submission 192433) | Plant litter microbial communities from East Loma Ridge, Irvine, California - P2 T30 | ecosystem: Environmental > Terrestrial > Plant litter > Unclassified | place: USA: California...
GTGCAGTAGACGAAGAATTGAACAAACAGCTGGTCAATAAAATCAAGGCCACGAGGAAGATATATGTATCAGGTACAGCGTGGGATGGAAAGCCAGCGTGTAGGTTCGCAGTCTCAAATTGGATGACAGATGTTAAGAGGGATTTGCCCATCATCAAGCAAGTGTTGCAAGATGTAGTATTGGGGAAAGAGAGTAAATAGCCGCACTAGCTGACCGTTTGCCGAACCATCATAGGGATATAAGTTTTTTACATATCCTCCATCTTGTATACTTCGTATGCGGGTTCTTCGTATGGATGTGCCCTGTGTCCATTAATGATGCTTGTTTGATACCAAGGAAGGACAAACCCACTTCTTCAGCGCTTCCACAGCTTTGACAGCGGTATCACGCCCCATACATATAGCCTCGATTCTATACTCATCTACTTCTTCCAATTCACCAACTTTGCCAATCTATATAATCAGTGTCAGTTGCGGAATGTTGATTATAACTTCAGCTTTACCTGAGACATGATTAATATGGATATAGACCTACATGTGGATTGGCAGCATCGCCTGGTCTGAACTGTCCTGTTCCTCTGCTAGTAAAGCAGCACTCGGTGTACCCGGCTGGGCCTGGGAAACGTCCCGCACCGGCACCGAAGATAGCAGCCTTACAGGCATTGACGGCAGAAGGAGGAACGAAGAATACGAGCTTGAACTTGTGTAGAGTTGCTGCCATGATGGCGCTAGGAGGAGACGGCGACTACCTAGGTATGGAAGATGCGGTTCTCAACCCTCTTTCTTTTTTTGGAGACGGTGAGTATGTAACTGAGTACGCTGAGAGTCACGATGATGCAAGAGTGCTCAGGCTGGTGTTTGAGGCGGGGCTACAGTTATTGCAGATGCACGGCACCGCATATGGTATCAGCATCCAAGTGTAGCCTCGAAGTCCCGGTCAAGAGCTGGGGGAAAACACATGGAGCCTACACGTCCTCGATAGACTAGAGACGAAATTAGGACGCGGGCCAGTTCTACATTGTGTGGTAGATTCTGTCTGGACACCCCATCTAGTCTAACAGTTGAGGGCTCAGGGACAAGTGGGGCGCGCGGGGCTGACACGTGCACGGGTGTTTGTTTACGCTTTTGTCCGTTAAGGCTAGGGAAGCGTCAGGTCGCACAAGGGCACTCCGCGCAAACGGCCTCCCACCACGGCGAACCCACAGTCATAGCGACAAGCCATGGCTTCAATCTCCCCGAGGAAGTCTACGCGCGCCGCTGCGACGCGCCGAAAGGCACCCGTTGTCGACGATTCGGACCACGAGGAAAACAGGACACCGACACCCGAAGTCAAGCAGGAGGCAGACGAGGAGGATTTCACACCAGCACCAGCACCGCTCAAGACGGGCCGGGGGCGGGGAAGGCCACGGAAGACTGCAGCCCAGAATGAAGAAGCGACACCCAAACCCACGACCAGGCGGCGGACTCGCGTCACTGAGTCGGTCGAGCCCACGCAGACGCTGACCCCCGCGACAGAGAGGACCACGAGGGTGGCTTCACCCTCCAAGGCAGTGCCCAAGAAGCGTGGAAGGAAGCCCCGTTCCTCTGTTGCCCCAGCACCCGTCGAGGAGGATTCCCATTTGCTCACGCCTGAGCCCTCGATATCTCCCGAGCCTGAAGTCGAGCAGGCCTCCGAAGCCACGATTACACCGAGCTCACCGCTCGCTGGTGCTGCAGACGACACGGCGGATGATATCGCCAACGATGCGGCGAGCGACGTTACAATGACCGATCGAACGCCAGAGCCGGCACCCGAGCCAGAACCCGCGCCCGAGCCAGTCGCTGAGGTTACACAGATAGAAGCGAAAGAGGAGACACCGGTACCAGAGCCAAAGATGGAGGTCGATTCATTACCAGAGCCCCAGCCGCCGGCCAAGGTCGCCGAGGAACTCAGCACACAGCAGACCATGCTTGAGCCCATAGATATCGTGGTCAAGAGACGAGCGGCTGCCATTCCAGCGCTGCACGAGCCAGTGGCGCCCAAGCAGCGGACAGTCATCACCTGGCTTGTCCTCAACAACTTCAAGAGTTATGCTGGTCGGCAGGAGGTTGGACCCTTCCACGCCTCCTTCTCCTCCGTCGTGGGTCCCAACGGTTCCGGAAAGTCAAACGTCATCGACTCGCTCCTGTTCGTCTTTGGTTTCCGCGCAAGCAAGATGCGTCAGAGCAAGCTTTCCGCCCTCATCCACAACTCGGCCGCCTTCCCAGATCTGGATTATTGTGAAGTCGAAGTCCACTTCCAAGAAGTCAAAGACCTTGCAAACGGTGGCCACGAAGTCATCCCTGACTCGCAGCTCGTAATTTCCCGCAGAGCATTCAAGAACAACTCGAGCAAATACTACATCAACAAGAAGGAGTCTACGTTTACCATTGTCACCAACTTGCTCAAAGACCGGGGTGTGGATCTCGATCATAAGCGCTTCTTGATCTTGCAGGGTGAGGTTGAGTCGATCGCGCAGATGAAGCCAAAAGCACAGGGCGAACACGACGATGGTCTGCTTGAGTACCTCGAAGATATTATCGGCACGTCCAAGTACAAGACACCTATCGCTGAGTCTGAGGTCGAAGTGGAGAACCTGAATGAAGTATGTCGGGAAAAAAGCAGCCGTGTGCAGCACGTCGAAAAGGAGAAGAGCGGACTGGAAGAGAAGAAGAACAAGGCGCTTGCCTACATTCGTGACGAGAATGAGCTGGCCTCAAAGCAGTCCACCCTCTACCAGATCTACGTCTCCGAATTCGATGATCACATTCAAGTCGCACAAGAGTCCGTCGGTCAGCTCCAGGCGCAATTGGACGACGAGTTACAAAAACACCAGGGAAGCGAAGAAGAGATCAAGGAACTGGAGCAACGATACAAGAAGGGCGTGAAAGAGTGCGATCAACTCGAGAAGAGAAACCAGGAGTACCAGAAAGAAGTGGCCCGTGTCGACAAGGAGACGGTCAAATTTGAAGAGAAGAAGAAGTTTCTGGCTGGCAAGCAGAAGAAGCTAGAAAAGACCAAAGAGACAAGTGGCTATGGTCGTTCTGAAGCGGAGAGTCTTGCGAAGCAGTATTCCGCGGATGTCGAGCGCTACAACGAGGAGATTGCTGAGCTTGAGCAGAGCATGGAGGTCGAAGCGAAGGAACTCGAAGTTGTTCGCAAGAGCTTGGCCGGTAAAACTCAGGGTCTCTCGGATGAGATCGCGGCAAAGCAGAAGTCTTTGGAACCTTGGAGTGCCAAGATTAACGAAAAACAATCGGCTATTGCAGTCGCGCAGAGTGAATTGGACATTATGCGTGAGCGTGAGAATGCTGGCGCAAAGGGCATCGCCGAAGTTGAGGCAAAGATTGAAAGCTTGGAAGAAGCGAAACAGACCAAGGCTGCCGAGCTTGACGAATGCAAAGTCGAAAGGAAGCGTGTCGAAAAGGAGGTTCGGAAGACACAGGCTAAGCTTGAGGAGATAACTCAACAAGAGCCAATGCTGAGATCGAAGCTTTCTGGCGCAAGGGCCAAGGCGGATGAAGCTCGTGCGAGCCTTTCTTCGGCTCAGACCCAGGGCAACGTTCTGACAGGCCTCATGCGCCTGAAAGAATCAGGACGTATTGATGGCTTCCACGGTCGACTCGGAAACCTTGGTACCATCGACCAGAAGTACGATGTTGCTATCTCTACAGCCTGTCCACAGCTGGACAACATGGTTGTAGACACTGTGGAGTCTGGTCAGCAGTGCATTGAGTACCTGCGGAAGAACAACCTCGGTCGCGCCAACTTCATTCTTCTGGACCGTCTCGCGAAGCGTGACATGTCCCCAGTTCAAACACCCGAAAACGTGCCGCGTCTTTTTGATCTTGTTAAGCCTAAGCACGAAAAGCTCAAGCCCGCATTCTTCCAGGTCATGACAAATACGCTCGTAGCTGAGAATCTCGATCAAGCTGAGCGTATCGCGTATGGCGCAAAGCGATGGCGAGTCGTCACTCTAGACGGCAAGCTTATCGACACCGCGGGTACCATGAGTGGTGGTGGAAGCAGAGTGGTCAAGGGAAAGATGTCCTCCAAGCTTGCGTCTGATGTCTCAAAAGACCAGGTTACAAAGCTTGAACATGATCGGGACGCGCTCGAACAGACTTTCGCCGAGTTCCAGCAAGAGCTGCGGGAGCTTGAGACTGCGCTGAGAGATCTCAATCAGCAAATACCTGAATTGGATACCAAGTCGCAAAAACTTGCGCTTGAACTGGAGAGTTTCGATCGTAATATTGCAGATTGTCAACGTCGCATCGCGGAGTTGGGCAATGAACAGACATCCACAAAGACTGACAAGGGACGCATCGCATCACTGGAAAAGAACATTGCCTCAATGGAGAAGGAGGTCGCTAAGCTCCGTGCCGAGACTGAAGACATCGAAGCCGAGATCAAGGGTCTTCAGGACAAGATTATGGAGATTGGTGGAGTCAAGCTACGAGGTCAGAAGGCCAAGGTCGATGGTCTGAAAGGGCAGATCGACACTCTGACCGAGCAAGTATCAAATGCCCAGGTCGCCAAGTCAAAAGAAGAGAAGCAGCGTGCTAAGCACGAGAAGGCGCACAACGATGCTATCAAGGAGCTGGAAAAGCTCGCCATCGATGCAGAGAAGGTTGAAGAGGACATGGCTTCGCAACAACGCGATGTTTCCGGAATTCGACAACAAGCTGAAGAGGCGCAAGAAGAGCTTGAGACCAGGAAAGAGGAGCTGCAGCTAGTCAAGAAGGATCTTGACGAGAAGTTGGCGGAACTCAACGAGACGCGTGCAGTCGAAATCGAAATGCGCAACAAGCTCGAAGAGAGCCAGAAGACTTTGAATGAGTACCAGAAGAAACAAGCCTACTTCCATGACAAGCTGAGCAAGCTCTCGTACCAGAGCGTTACCGACCTGGGCGAAGAGCAGGAGGGTGAAGGTCAGGGCCTTCCATCTTACAGTAAAGACGAGCTTCAAGACATGGACAAGGCCACCCTCAAAGACCAAATCGCCCACTTGGAGAAGAAGAACGAATCCACACAAGTCGACCTAGCTGTCCTCGCCGAATATCGCAAGCGTGTCGAAGAGCACGCCGCACGCTCCACAGATCTCGCCTCTGCTGTCAGCGCCCGTGACGCAGCAAAGCATAAATGCGAAGAGCTCCGACGTCTCCGCAAGGAAGGTTTCAAGGCTGGGTTTGACATCATCACTGCCCGCCTTAAGGAGATGTACCAGATGATCACCATGGGTGGTAACGCCGAACTGGAATATGAGGATACACTTGACGCCTTTTCCGAGGGCATTCGCTTCTCCGTCATGCCTCCGAAAAAGTCATGGAAGAACATCAGCAACTTGTCTGGTGGTGAGAAGACGTTGAGTTCTCTGGCTTTGGTTTTTGCTCTACATCACTACAAGCCTACGCCATTGTATGTCATGGATGAGATTGACGCAGCCCTGGACTTCCGAAACGTGAGCATCGTGGCGAGTTACATCAAAGAGAGGACGAAGAATGCTCAGTTCATTGTCATCTCACTCAGAAACAACATGTTCGAGCTTGCGTCGCGGTTGGTGGGCGTTTACAAGGTTAATCATATGGTAAGTTCACATTGGTACACATCAAATGGGTTAAGCATCAGTTACTGACTACAAGCAGACGAAGAGTGTTACGATTGAAAACAAAGACTATATCACCGGACGGGCTTGATTAGTTGATGGTGGGTAACGATGGCTCTTGTGTTTGGTGTTTGGCGCTGGAGAACCCATGGGCATGCATTTGGTATAGAGCGGGTTGGGTTGGGATGAAAACATGATACCACGCTCAGATACGTGTAGTCTAGTACTGAATGAATGCAATGTTGGACGTTTCCATATCTACAACAACATGATTTCCCTCGATGGAACGATTGCAATCGTACAGTCCAAATTAGCTTTCCTCTATCCGTTAGGTCCTTTCGACTCTTTGAGTGAGAGCAGTATCAGGAGTCTGTTTTCACTTTCCCTGCCACATTCATCGGTCATGCTCCTGGACGAACCGTCATAGCGCCTCTCTACCCAACAACAGAACTTCCCGACTCCTATGTTGTTATGGTTTTCTGACTTACACAGACTCGCCACTCGTTACTTTCCACCTCTTGGTCCTGGCCTTTCTCACTAACCTACTTGAGCAGACAAACACAGGCACTACCAATTACAAGCTTACGCACCCATACCCACATACCCACCCCCTGCCTCTACTCACCCCAGACCTGCAACCCACCTTCGACAGCTACTAGGTTGATCGAGTATCGCACCCTATACGCCACTACAACAACCCAACAATCTAACCACCCTTCAATATCATTTCACCCCGAGTAAGTTAGCATGTCTCCAGCTCACGACACCATCATGTCCTTCGTCACTGGTCAGTAATGTCCCTATACGAACTGCATATCGGACATGGAATAACTTTGTGTACTTACATATAGGCGCCGACTCTGACTTGTTGAGAAGACGCTCAGACGAATACACCAGCAGCGCAGAAAAGACCAACGCCGCTACATACACGCCAGAGAAGACGCCCAAAAACGCTCGTGTTAAGAAGGACAAAAACCAGGCAATGGAAGATCGAAATCTCCGAAACACCAGATCTACCCAGACCAGCCCAACTACCGAGAAGGGAGCATCTGCATCGTGCGAATCAAGCATTTCCACATCAATGGCTGATTCCAGTGAAGGTATTACCACAGGGTCAGTATCATCGACCAAGGCCGGGCGTGCAGACAGGGATGCCCAGAACTTTGTTGCCCGGTCGAAAGATCCCCGCGCCGTGACCAAGAAGGATTAATCACAAGGCAAGAAGCGCGCAGCAGATGAAAAGAAGGGCGGTCGAGCAAAGCGTCAAGTCCGGTCCTCTCAGGAGCTGGGTCTAACCTACAACAGCATCAAGGCTATTAATATGCCTCCTCGTCCCGGTCAAGTTCCTGGCCAAGTTCCTCCCGCACCTGTCTTTGGTACTTTTCCCTTTGGTGACACAGAAGATCATCAGAACAGCATGATTATTTACTGGCTGGATGATCTGGAGCACACATATGCGAAAACGACTGAGCTGTACAACGAAACGTTTCCAAATGATAAGGTGACTGATGAAGCTGTACGTCGTCGTCACATTAGATCTTTGGAGCGGCTTCAGAAGCGCTACGGTGCAAAGCCTGTGGCGCAGATTGGCATAGTCGGCAAGAATATCGCAAGGCGTGGTAGGCCGCGTGCACCACGTCTGAGTGGTATCGAGCCCGAGAATGATCCTTCCGACGCTGCTTCTCCATCTGAAGAGCAAATTGAAAGCGATGTCTCCGCCCCTGAAGATAATTTGGCTCCTACATTTCCGTCTCCTCCAAAGGGTAGCCTGGCCAAAGCTACGAATCAGGCACAACGCGAGAAACGGAACCACCAGGGCCATGAGTTCGACAAGGCTTGTATCGTTGTTTGGCACGACGCTGATAAGATGTCGTTCAAGGACATCCGCACGAGGCTCGACAACGAGCGTGGATGGTCCCTGGGTGAGCCCACGGTCAAGAAGGAGTACACGAGGGCTCGTGCTCGCATCTGGGGCACGGCTGCACCGGACATGGCTACTGACGAGGACGAAAATGGAGAAAGAGATGCGACTGAAGACGGGGAAGGAGAAGACGTTGAAATGAAGGAGGACTTGATTGAACAGGATGAGATATGAGTTGGAGATGACGGGGTAGCCTGCACTGTCAAACAGCAACACGGAAAGTCTGTCGGAGCCAACATGAGGAGGACCTAAAATGTGTGCATGAAAACACACCCGCCTGCCGTGAGCTTATCATACTTTTTGGTGTATCAAATCGTGTTCGTGTATTCATTCTATCGTGTGAGGCGGTGATGCTCGCCCTCTCTTTCATTAGTTTTAGCCTGACGCACGGGCCAACTCGCCGCGGCTTTGAACCGCGACTGATTCCATCACTTCTACACGACAGCGAGCCATTTGGCTATATCGACACCAACCGCCCCCACACGACCGAAGAACGCGCCGGCGACGCCATCGAAGAACGCACGCGAACACGTCGCCTATATCGGGAGCGCTTCACCAGATTTCGAGCGCGGTGATAGCGTGAATGACGGCGCGCGCACCCCTCAACCGTTCTTCCGCCCCCCGGCGCGCTCTCACACTCCGCCGTTGAAACAAACGCCTATATTAATACCTGGACTTGACTCCAACTCGTTCAACGCATTTATCCCGCTGCTCAGCTACCGCCACACTACACGCGACCATGTCCGACGAGAACCCGCCCCCGAACGGCGGCGGTGGTGACGCCAGCATAGACCAGGATGAGGATGACTTTCGCAAGATCATGCAACAGATGTCACGGGGTGCTGCAGAGGGCGAAGAAGATCTCTTGGGTGGCATCGCCGATAGGCCGCTGGACATTGGTGAGAAGGCCGACGACGCAGTCGACTACGAAGACATCAGCGACGACGACCTGCCGGACGAGGAGTTTGACTCGGGCGAGGGCGCCGATAGCACCCAGAACTTCAGCGGAACTACCCTACAGGACTCTGGCGGCGCAGTGGACAACGAAGATGTAGACATGGACGATCTTTTTGGCGACAACAACGATGACAACGACGATAACGATGATCTCTTCGGCGATGACCCCAGTCACTCTGACCCGGTGCAAACATCTACACAACACGAAGACGATCCTCTTACTTCCATCGAAGACTTGGTCCAAGAAGGCTTCGACACTATCGCAAAGGATACGCCACAGCCCGCTACTCGCAACACCGCTGCTGGTGCTGCACAGCAAGAGATAGAGGAGGAAGAAGAGGAGGACCCCGAGGTGCGCGAGCAACTGGCTCTATTCGCACAATCTTCGCGCAAGAAAGACGAGCCAGCGGCTGCTCCAGTCAAGACATCACGGGAAGAATTTGAAAAGATCTGGCCCAATTTCGAGGCGGACAAACCACCACGGTTCTTCAGTCTGGTACCACGAAAGCGTGCTTTTTACATCCCCAAAGTTCCTCAAAAGACGCCGAAACCCTTCCAGCTTAATAAGCTCACCCTGGACCTTGCGACGGATCAAGAGAAAAGTTTCCGCTTACAGCCTACAACGACTACCGCTAAATCGGGTAGACAGCAAGATGAGGAGCAGGGCGGTCTAATTCAAATCACCAACACTGCAGAAGAGGACGGCGATAGCGAAGATCAGCTGGAACTCGATAACCTCGATACCATTGACGACCGTGAGATGATCGGCAATGTGTCGTGGAGTGACCTGAGGATTGCCTGCGAAGACTGGGATGTGCCAGATGGTGCAAGCGATATAACCTTGTCCGACGAGAACCAGGCACCAACGCCGCCCGACAGCAACGGCGGTATCGACTCTGAGCAACTGTCGCCAAACAAGAAGCGGAGACTCGGAAGCCGTGACCAGCCTATTCACTTCTCTGTCTACGATCACATGGAGCTGCCCACATGGGACGATCCCGAGCTCGAGACGGCGCGATTGTCGAAGAAGATTCTTCTCGACATGAACGACCCACATCTTCTGCTTGATGTACAGCAGCCCAGTGCAGAGCCACCAAAACCTCGAACATTAGGCCTAGGTCTTAAGCGTGATAGCCGCGGAAGCCTGGCAAACCCCATGTTCAAGCGTTACAACATCTCCAATGATGAGGCATATGACGCTCTGAAGGAAAGCAGCCAGCAGAAGGTCCGTAGTACGATTGGCCACATGAATGTTGAGCACAGCTTGCCCGCACTGAAGTTGCAATATCCCTTCTACAAGGTTGCGCTGTCGGATCGCGAGCTCCGTTCCTTCCATCGTCCTACTGTTACCTTCAAGCCTGGAGAACGAGCTAGCATCACACCGCTCAAGTCCGTCAAAAGGAAGCACAAGAAAAACCTCAAGCCCTCCGAGGCCTTCGCGTCAGCCGAAGATCTCAACATTGGTGACAATTCCGACCTGCTTCTTGCCGAGTACTCTGAGGAGTACCCCACTACCCTGTCCAACTTTGGTATGGGTGTCAAGATCCTCAACTACTACCGCCGAAAGGACATGGAAGACACTGCACGACCGAAACCGGAAGACGGAATCGGCGAGACCTCAGTGCTGCTACCACAGGATAAGAGTCCGTTCTCGTTGTTCGGTCAGGTTGAACCGGGCCAGCAAGTGCTGACGCTTCACAACGCCATGTACCGAGCTCCTGTGTTCAAGCATAAGCCCGAACAGACTGATTTCCTTGTGAGCAGAAGTTGGACCGGGGTTAATGGCCCCAGGTACTACATGCGAAACATTCCGAACCTCATGGTCGTCGGCCAACAGTTTCCCTCTGTTGAGGTGCCTGGTACACATGCTCGCAAAGTTACTGAAGCCTCGAAGAAGCGACTCAAGATGCTTGCATTCCGATTGTACCGGAAGGGGCAGCAGAAGAATGCGCGTCAGCCTTGGGTTAGTAACGAGATGATCAAGCAGCATTTGCCTGGTACCGAGATTGCGCAGAATCGTTCCCGAATGCGAGAAATCATGAAGTATCAGAAGGACATTGGTACTTGGGAGCCGGTACCAGGCGAGACTGTACCTGAGGAACCGATCCTACGTACTTGGATCAAGCCAGAAGACGTCTGTCTGATCGACTCGATGCATGCTGGTGACAAACAGCTGCAAGACGCCGGTATCAAATCCAACGAGATCCGTGATGACGAGGAAGAGGCTGATAATGAGAACGCTGATGTCAAACTTGCGCCCTGGAACACAACGAAGAACTTCCTCAACGCCTGCGCTGGCAAGGCTATGTTGGAGCTCCACGGTGACGGTGATCCTACTGGTCAAGGCCTAGGTTTCAGCTTCATCAAGGTCTCGATGAAGGGTGGTTTCAGGGATGTCGGTGAGAGCGCAGCTGATCGTCTTGATAACAAGAAGATGAAAGAGCTTGGCGGTCACAGCTACAACGTTCAGCGCCAGCAGGTCATGTACGAGAATGCCATCAAGCGTATCTGGAACAAGCAGAAGGAGAGTTTGTCTGCCCAAAACCCACCGTCCGACACCGAAGACGACGTTGACTCTGCTGTCAACCAAACAAACCACAGTCGCCAACGTTCCGAAGTAGGTACTCCAGCTATGCGTCCTGATGATGAGACCATGTCCCAGATGTCTCGCAATAGTAATGCGGACAACCGTGGCAAGAAGCTCAAGATTACTCGTACTATCAAGAACAAGTACGACGAGTTCGAAGATGTCACTGAGATAATCACCGACCCTGCTGTCATCCAGCTTTACATTAAGCACAAGCGACAAGAGCGTCTACTCAACATGCGCATTGAAGACATCAAGCCAACTGGTGATCCTGAAGTGGACAAGGCACAAAAGATCAAGCTGAAGGCGGAATTGGCGCGTCTAGCTCGCAACATAGAGCGTCGTGAAGGCCGTGAAAAGGCAAAAGGATTGCACAAGTCGCAGACGGGAGAAGGTGGAGCGACTGGTGGGCCAGGAAAGGGTGGAGCAACACCTCGCAAGTGTGCAAACTGCGGCGAGGTGGGCCACATCAAGACAAACAAAAAGTAAGTCGTCAAGATTCACTCTTTATTGAACGAATCCGCTAACACAATCCCCAATAGGCTCTGCCCGCTCCTCAACGGCCAAAGGAAGCAAAACGACACGTTCAGGGACGCAAATGCAAGTGCTGCATCTCCCGCTACTGTTGTTCCCGCTACCCCTTCTTTCGCTGGTTCACCGTCTTAGAAATAACCGCTGTGGGAGAAAAAGGATGACATCAACGAGGTTTAATAGCCGCTACGTATCTTGACTGAGTTTGTACGGTTGTACAAGCATGCCAAGAGGTAATGGTGGAGCGAGACACTGACGCGCTACGTGTCTCAATGTGAAGGGTTTGAAGTCTTTTTCTTAATGCATAGCATGGCGTTGGTGGAATAGCTTTCTCATGATACGGGAAGTATCAGTCAAAAACAACTTTGGGATTTTCGAGCCTGGATGGCTCTGATGGTGTTTATTTATTCATGGGTACAGACTACCCAGTTGTGTGGCCCTGGCTGTTGCTTCTTCCAAGCATAGTAATTTGTACAACATCCTTGGTCCAGATGGAAGAATAAAAACAGTCTTCTGCCTCTCATGTTCACTGTTGTTGGAGATTGTTGGAGCAGAGCACACGGCTTTGGGAGCGAAACTGTACATGGTGTTACACATACAGTCTCATACATTGTCTATACAAGAAGATGAAAAAGAGTTTGGTACAGACGGCGAGAAGACTGAAGCAAAACCATGTGAACTCTCTCGCAATGCTACAGCACTCAAAAATGATAACAGTTTCCACTCCGCCGTTATACACATCCTATGTTCGCCTAGACACCTCATCCCATCCCATCCCGCTTATCCTACACGTTCCATTATTCGTCCAGATAGCCAATCTTGCAAAACTGGTTCAGGCTCCGCACGTCCAATTGTGCGGTCAAGAGTGCGCCGAGCAACGTCTCCTTTCGAGGTAGTATATCCGCCTTGACTTTCCACGAGCTACCGTTGAAGTTGAAGATCTCCATATCGTCGTCGTCATATTCCTCTTCGTCGTCGTGGTTCACGTGCCCATTTGGTTGTTGCACGCCCTTGACCAGGGGCTCGCCACCCTTCGATTTGTCGCCTAAACGTTTGAGAGTCGACAGCGCACGGTGGACGATGAGCTGGAAGCCTTCCCGGTCATGGTCCATAGGTCGCTGACCGCGGTGATTTGGCGGTTGTGGGGGGTGTGGGATGGCTGCATCGGTAGCGGAAAGCGACATTGCAAACTTCAGTAGGCTATGCGCCCAACCATCCTCTGACTCAAGCCATGAGCGACAGATGCCAGTTTCAGGCCCTGGGGCTAAACTAGCGAGTATGTCTGCAGCTAGCATGCCCTGCATAAGGTATGCTTTTCTTGACTCCGCAACGCGCGCTTCGAACATGCGTACTTCCTTGGGGCGTGGCTCTTTCATCTGGTACATTTTGTTTTCGATGTAGTTGCGGTCCGGCACAACGGAGATGGCAAGAGCGAAGGAACGCGTCAGAAGGTCATATGCAGGGGTGGATGTTGCCTCATTGACGAAGATTTGCTTATAGTACGTCCTGTTGGGATCGTCGCGAGCGAGGAGTTTTGCAAGACTGTCAACAGCAGAGGGGAGATAGCGGTGGATTTGCGGGTTGAAAGGCGTAAACTTAACAGGCTCAGCGGGTCGTGGAACCGGTGCAAAAGCGCATAGGAAATGCAACACAGCGTAGGCATCTTCGCGGTTGGGTAAAACAACCTTGGCGCTGGTGTTGGAGAAGAAAGTAACGACATCTTTCATGAAGTCGAAGGTGTTGATATGCGATCGTAGTAATAGTACGCGGGTCCCAACAAGCCGTATGAAGTTTGCAAGGAATTTGATGACAGGAGGACTGACCAGGGAGTCGTGGTTAACCTCCAGGAAGGACAGGTTTCGGAAAATGGTTGTGATTGCGAGCAATCGATCCGCAGTGCGATCGAGCATGTACTCCTTCGAACCAGCCTGTGGGAGCTCTTGTAGTGCTGAAGCCTCCTCGCGACAGTGGTGCAGAACGTCCTCGTATGGTGTGAGATCGATAATGTCAGTGACTTCGGGATTATCGTTCCCTAGTATTTCCAATTGATCTTCCGCGTACTCCACCAACACCTCGGTGAGATCTTCGCAGTGCGACAAATTGAATTGTACGGTGTTATCGTAAGTTATACGCGTGAGGGTGTCCAGCCCCAGTCGCACCTCCGCATGGAGTCCCGATTTGATGCTCATGTTGATAGCTCGAACATCGATAACACCCATCTCCGGCAGTAATGGCACATTTGGTTTGTAGTTTGTAATCGTGTCGATCATGTTCTTGAAATTGTCGGAATCGAAGTCGAGGCCTCCCCATGTGTCTTGCGTTCGGTAAGCGGGTTGGTAGACCCGGGTGCCATCATCTTGCTCGATTACTGGCTTGCGTTTCTCGGGCTCCTCTACAGCAGCTGCTGCCGGGTCGGTGGTGGCATTATCCTCCTGCTTCATCGGTGACGACTGGGACTGGCTAGGCTCTTGTCCCTGAGTGGGAGTCCCTTCCAGCTGTCTGCTGAGGCTTTTCCGCGCGTTTCCGTCGGGCTGTGGTGTGTTGCCATTAACGCTTGGAAGCGCTGCGTTACTCTGCAGAGGTGTCGACTGGTGTGGATGTGGGGATGGCTCGAGTTGCTGATGTGGCTGCTGAGCCGGCGGAAGCGATTGCCGTTGTTGCTGCTGCTGCTGTTGTTGTTGCTTCATGGCCTCCTGCGATCTCTGTAGTTGCTGGAGATACTCCTGGTGTCCTGGAACGTTGGCCGGTTGCCCTGGCATAGTCGGTCTTGTTGGCGACATCTGCTGACCCATAGATCCCATCTGCCCCATTTGACCCATTTGCCCCATCTGTCCCATCTGTCCTTGCGGAGGCATGCCTTTCTGCTGCATTTGCTGCTGCCTTTGGAGGTAAGCAGTTTCGTAGAGGCTCAGATATTGTTCGTATATCTGGCGCAATTCGTTGGGAGCATTAGGGAACTGTTGCGGATGTATGCTCATCATCTGCGCGATCCTGGGCCATCCATTTTGCTGCGTCACAAATCGGTGACCCTTGAAGCGCATAACAGCCGCGTAAAGGTTCTGGAGATTTGTCGGACGGCCAGCGCAGAGGGGCTGGTGATTGAAGGGCCGGTTGTGCTGGGTCATTAGTGCCTGGACATTCTTAATGAACTGGTTGTATTGTGATTGCGGATTCTGTGTTTGTCCCTGGGCCTGCATCATGTTCTGCTGCATGCCTGGGTGCTGCATAGGGTTCTGCATTGCGCCGGGCATCTGCGCGCCCGGTTGTTGTCCTTGGCGCGCGGCCATGTTGCTCGCGGCAAGGTTGCCCAACTGCTGCTGCTGCTGCAGGCGCATCGCGTATTGTCTTTGCGCCTCTTGTTGGCGACTCTGTAGGTTTTGCGACAGTTGGACTGACTGCACTGGGAACTGGTTTCCCGAGTTGGCGGCGTTGAAGGCCTGGTTCATGGGCGAGGCCTGGAAGTTCATGGGAGACATCTGCGGCGCATGGGGGTTTTGCGCGGGCGAGGCAGTATTCATCCGCTGGCCTCCCATTTGGCCAGGCGCAAAGTGCTGGCTTTGCATAGTAGGGGAAGGCGTGTTGGTGAAGGCTTGTTGGTGTTGGAAGCCGAATTGGGCTTGCTGCGAAGGTGTCTGGGAGCGCGATAGCGAGAGGGCAGCGCCAGTGGAATCTCGTTTCTGGGGCACCGACGGCATAGGGTTGTATGGGCGCGCGCCGTTCATCTGGGGGTTTGCGATGGCGCTCGGGTCGATGAAGCTCGAGGGATCGTACATTCCGTTTTGGGGAGACTGGAAGTCCATGATGGTGCGCTACTGCCGCGAATGGCTGAGAAGGGCGGGGAGAGGGAACGGACAGTCGCGTAAAGGGAGAGACGAGCGAGAGAGCGATGGGGGTACGTGAGTGCCTGGATTTGACTTGGCTAGCCTTTGGTCAGCACGCATGTTGATGTTTAGATGGACGCGACTCTAGCAGCAGCACTCGCACGAGGTCCAGAACAGACACGCAACAGAGGGAGGGAGGGAGGATGAGATAATACACACCACGCGACAATAGACCGACGCTAAAATGATCTTCTCATCAGGGCAGGACGGAAAACGAGTGGCTTCCAATGCGGTCGATAACTTCACGTACCGCAGACGCGCTTTGCGGACTATGCGTTGCTGAGAGCGGAGGAAGGAACAGTTTTCTTGGCAGCCTCCCAGCCTCTACTTACTAGCCTTGTCGGGCATCACGAGACCAAGCAGTGTCCGCGACTTGAAAACTGAAAGCACGTCGCCGCAGACAGCAGCGACAGCAAGCTCACCAAAACATACACACAGGCACAGTCGCATCCGGAGCAGCAGACGCGTTCGCGCGTCGCGACAGGCCAGTGGAGTGCCTGCGTTGCCGGCAACTCACAAGCCTAGTCTAACTCAATTTGATTTCTCCGGGTCAGTTTGGCCGTCGTGACACGGAAACATCTGTCTCTCCACTTATTACATCACTTTGTTCCTGCAGTAATGGCGCTGTTATCGCATAGCTGGGCGTCGAGAGTGGGCACCCCAGACCGCTTGACTCTGCGTCGAGACCCCAGCCAACCGTTGAACTCGCCCTCACCCTAGAGCCAGCCCACCAGCGAACTTGCTCGAACCTGGCGCAGCCGGCCTCTCTCTTGCCGAGTACAGTACGGTGTAAATTCGCATCTACTCATGTACACCCGTTGGTGATCGGCACGTCACACGCCGGTAATCTGCCACGATGACTGGGGTTGTACATGTCAGATTCGGCGCATGTGTTATGATACATGTCTGTAAGGAGGCTCGTGTTCTGTTCCATCAATCCAATGCCTCGGTAGACCTATAAATCCATGCATGGCTTCCTACGTGCCAAATACAAAGTCGACGTTGTTGTAAACCGGCGCGCGATTTACTACTCCAAGGGGTGGGTAAAACTAGGTTTTGGGCCTTCTTTGTACTCCACATCTTCTTCCACTTAATAGGTAACTTCTCACGGCGAGCAGGCTACTACCCCTCATGCATACACAGTCTGGCTGTCTCAAGCAGTGAGCAAGGGTCTACAACCATTCAACTAGGCCTGCGTAACAAAGCCCGACAGCATTGGGGGCGCGTACTTGCGCTCCATTTAGATAATTTGTGATGTCCAATTTGTCACCTGATAGCATATCGGGCATTTAGCGCGTGACCATGGCATCGTGAATTTCTTTTTTTCAACACGTCGCAATAGATGGTGTCTAAGATGTGCTTCCCAGCGAAGGTGCTTGAGTGATCGTCACATTCACGTGATATCGGCGTTAGCGTCTCGCATTGCCCGATCGCGCCTCCCATGAGCTTCATCAACATTGCGACAGACAAGCACTGCCTCATAAACAACACGCTAAAAACAATCACCGCCGACCCTCACCGTCTCTCGCTGTTGGAAATCCACAACCGACTCGTCCCCAGATTAACAGCCAACAGCCACCATCACCATGGCTGACACCGCCGTCGAGAACCCGGCCAACACCGTCCCGCCGCACAAGAAGCAGCTCCCTTCATCGATACCGAACTTTGATACCCTCGAGGGCTTCTCCACAGAGGGAAACGATGACTACTCGACCTTCAAGAAGCTGCAACGGCAACTGGAGTATGTGGCATTCAGACACGTTGGAACACAGGTGGCTAACAGTAGCAGGTACATCCATTTGCAGGAAGAGTACATCAAAGATGAGCAGCGGAGTTTGAAGAGAGAGTTGGTGAGAGCACAAGAAGAGATCAAGCGTATTCAGAGTGTACCGCTCGTGATAGGGCAGTTCATGGAGGCCATCGACCAGAAGTAAGCTTAACACAAGCATAGCACTTGCGTCATAGCACTGACGCACATAGCACCGGCATCGTACAATCATCAACCGGCTCCAACTACGTCGTCCGTATCCTCTCCACCCTCGATCGCGAACTCCTCAAACCATCCTCATCTGTTGCGCTACACCGCCACTCAAATGCCCTCGTCGACATCCTACCACCAGAGGCTGACTCGTCGATTGCCATGCTTGGCCAAGATGAGAAGCCCGACATCACGTATGCCGACGTCGGAGGTCTGGATATGCAGAAGCAGGAGATTCGGGAAGCTGTTGAATTGCCCCTCACACACTTCGACCTCTACAAGCAGATCGGTATCGATCCACCACGCGGTGTATTGTTGTACGGACCTCCGGGTACAGGAAAGACTATGTTGGTCAAGGCTGTAGCCAACAGCACCACAGCATCCTTTATCCGCGTCGTCGGCTCCGAGTTCGTGCAGAAGTATCTGGGTGAGGGTCCACGTATGGTTCGTGACGTGTTCAGGATGGCGCGCGAGAACTCACCATCCATCATCTTCATTGACGAGATCGACGCTATTGCTACCAAACGTTTCGATGCGCAGACGGGTGCCGACCGAGAAGTTCAACGTATTTTGCTCGAGCTACTCAACCAAATGGACGGTTTCGACCAGACATCCAACGTCAAGGTCATCATGGCAACGAACCGTGCGGATACCCTCGACCCTGCGCTACTCCGACCCGGTCGTCTCGACAGAAAGATTGAATTCCCTTCGCTACGTGACCGCCGTGAGCGTCGTCTTATTTTCTCCACCATTGCCGGAAAGATGAGCTTGTCGCCTGAAGTAGATCTCGACAGCTTGATTGTCCGCAACGACCCCCTCTCCGGTGCCATTATTGCGGCCATCATGCAGGAAGCAGGTCTGAGAGCTGTCCGCAAGAACAGGTACAACATCATCCAGAGTGATTTGGAGGAAGCATACACGAGCCAGGTCAAGGGTGCAGCTGAGGCTGACAAGTTCGACTTCTATAAGTAAGCGAATTCGCTGCTTAGTTGTGAGGAGAAAACTTAATGCGCGAGAGAGATGTGGCATTGTACTACTAGATAGACTAGGCCTTCGAGTTATGAGCGTTGCAGAGGCGTGTACCGTCGTAACTCTGTTAATGCATGATACTACGTGAACACATCTGTATCGCCTGCTTCTTCATTGCTTCTCGCGACCGTGTCCTTTGTGAATTACTCTTCGTTGAACTCAAGGTTTAAATGTGATTACATCGTGCGATACGCAGTTGTATGTGATGACAAGAAATGTTGGCCAATCATCTTATCCCCCTCCTGCCCGCTTTAAAGGTTGAATGTCGATTCAAAGTAGACAGAAAAAGACCATGAATTATAATTCAAAAGACACTCTTGGCTTGTCCCATCGTCTTCTCAGCATGTGATCAGAACGGACTGGAGAGGAGGTTATGTTTATTATATGCAATTGTAATTTCTTTCGTCTCTATCTACTAGATGTATGACCAAGCCCTCCAATCCATCTCTTCCCAACGGCATAACCGCTTCTTCTTCTTTTCCCAACCACGGCTCTTCTGCCGATGTCAACAGTACCTATCAGCAAACACTAACTGCTATTATCACCTCCTTCCACCAATCGACCGGAAGCTATTCTACATGAACAAGGGGCGGCGACCAACTCCTATTCACCGGCACCACGAGTTCGATAGAGACAGAGACAAAACGAGAAAGAAATGTACTACACAGGCCGTCCGTTCCAATTCCGTGATCCAACAATAAGGGAAGAAAAGCTACATAGCTCCAAACAGAGACAAGAAATGGAAAAAAAGGTGAACAAAGGAAAAAGCAGGAGCGGATCGACGCCCTATAAAAACGGGCGGCGGCTCATGGTATCATGCATTCGCGACGCAGGGGAGCGACAAAGGAAAAGCCTGGCACTTGACCAGGCGGTATGCAAAAAGCATTGTATGAAAAGGTGTGACAAGATGGCGAACTTGGACAAGATTCCATTGGCGAGCTTAGGTAACCCTGATGGTGGTTTCTAATGGTGTTCGTGGTAGGTCCTTGTCCAGAGAGGCTCTGGGTATCCCTCCTCTCTTGTCCTCTTTCGGTGGTGTGGGCGGCCCAGAGTGCCTATTAGACATGTACTCGGAATCCTTTGCTGGTGTGGGTGGCCGACCATCGCTACTTGCGGTGCCCGAGTCTTTGGGTGGTGTTGGCGGTGGCCTACCCTGTGAATGATCCCTTTCTCTGGACGTTGACCTAGCTCTGGACTCAAGGCGCGGGGGGCCAAGATAGGGTGCTCCTGTGAGTGGCGGAGGCGGCGAGGCCTCATTGTTGCTTGTAGTTATAGCATGAGCACCATCTGAGGCGCTCCGATTGCTATGCCCACCAACACTCGAAGACTCACCAGCCTCCTCGACTACAGGAAGAGTGGTCCCAATCTCTCCTCTTTCCGCGGACGGACTACGTACTGCCCTCATGTGCAGATTCGGTACGTTCTCCTCGCCATGACCTTGTCGCCGCGAGCGTTCAGCTTGGTGCTCTGCCTTCTCTACGACGCGGTCGGTCGATGATCGGTTGAGACCGTCCAGCGATAGTTCGTTGAGATCGTTAGTAGCCTCTTCCATCTTCTCGCGATCGGCCGCTTCTTTGGTTTTAGTGACGCCACTGATGAACTTGATGAATCGATCACCGTATCGTTCGGGGGGTATGGCAGATATTTGTGACTCGGTATTAGCGATGCCTTTGAAAAAGTGTTCCATGCGTTTAATGAACGAGTACTGAAGTGAAGTTAGTATGTTACAATATGCACATCAATCATGTTGCAGACTTACGTGTGTCAGACAGTCGATGATACCAAGGTAGTAGATCTCCTCTCCAGGGGCGTTGTCTTCATGAGTAGCCCGGAAACCGCCATCATCGGAGTAGAAGTAGAAGTTCCGGTTAGGGTCTTCCAACTCATCCGGCATCTTGCTGGAGGTCTGACCCATTGGTACTGGCTTCTGGGTCTTGACCATCTGCCTCAGTTCCCGTGCTTTCCGAGCACTCTCTAGTTTTGAAGGTGTACGCATGAGCTGATTCGGCTGTGGCTCTGGTGCCTCCTCTCCACCTGGTGAGAAGACCTTGAGTGTTTTGTCTCTCAGATTCTCCTCGTTACCCTTCTCCAAGTCGTGGATACCAATGAGAAGTGAGTAGTCCATGATGTGCAAGCGCTGCAGCAACTTGACGTCCCTCTGCATCTGCTCGATAAACATCTTTTTCTTCGATGGTCCTAACTCGAGATGCTGATTTCTGCGTAACCAATTCAGGTCCTTTAGAGTTGCGCGAGGGTTGGTCGCCAGATTATCCTCCTTGAAGTCTCGCCCAATCGTCGAGCCCTTCAAATCAAATGTGCGGTGGATATCTCGATGCGGAGGGAACAGGTTATTCATGACGACGAAATGGATCTTACGTCCATAGGGTATCTTTACGCGATGCAGGCCGTAGAACTGGGAAAGAAGGGTGTTGGGGTTCTCTTGTACGTGGTTGTAGTAGTCTTTGAGAATCTTGCGGAGGAATTTGTGTTCAGCGTGATGGATAGTCTTGATGATGTACTTGTAGTCGCGAGAGAAATAGAAAAAGCTGCCGCTCTTGCCTGGAGAGCCGAGCTCGGAAAGAATGTATTTACTTGTCAACGAGACAAGGTAATCGGCAGGGTCGAGCTTGAAGGTAGTGCGGAGATGGCGGAAGACCCATGGCGCATAGTCCTTGAACTTGAAGTCGTACTTGGCGGAAGGAGTAAGCTCGTTGCCAGTTCTGTGGGAGTGTCAGTATTGGGCGAATGAGCAGAGAATACAGGTCTGGCAGACGAAGTGAAGCTGAAATCGAACAAATGCGTGATGGTATAAGGAAAAACAGCCGGCACGTACATGTCAAACGAAAACTTGTGCTTCGCATCAAAGTCAGCATCGGTAAGATCTCGATCCATCTTGGCGTTGGTTCGTGAGACGGTGAAGCGAATACCCGTCAGCATGTTGTAGGCAGTGACCCAGTTGACGTGATTCTGGTCCACCTTGGTGCCTACTACGACGCGATCCTCGTCCTCGTCCTCTTTGCGCTTCCTCTTGCTGGCTCTCTTCTGTCGTATGTGTTCAGCCCATCGCGCGGCCTCATCGTCCTGGGGCACTTCGTCAAGAGGCATGTCTGAGTTGACGGAGCGTGTGGTCCTACGCACAAGCGACATGGAGCCTCTCCGGCGGTGCGGTGTAGAGGGCGAGAACCTCCCGCTTGCGCTGATGACGTCGTCAGTGTTGTTCTGGGTGTCGCGGGCGCGCGATGTCTGCAGCTTGGGGACCTCGAGGGTGTGACGTTGCTGTAGGCGGTGGGGTGGCTGCGAAGAGTTGGGGTTGTTGTGGTTGAAAGCCGGTGGGGAGGAGACGCGATGCGGTTGGGTCGGTACCTGCAGGCTTGACGCGGCCTCGTCGGGCTGAGGCTGGGGCGAGGGCGATGTGGTAGGGTTGGACATGGAGCCGACATGCGGCACGTAGAAGTCCTTGCTTGCTTCTTTTGTGCCATCGAGGGCATCTATCTGGCCGAGTTCGACGTGCGTGGTGCTGCCACAGAGGCGGTCCTTGGTCTTGCTGCTGTGGATCGAGGCAAAGTAGCCATCGTCCCTGCTCGGGCGCTCGCTGGACAGCCGGTGCATGTCGGGCGAGCGGTTGTTGTTGTTGAAGGTGTCGACGTCGATGGCGTCTCCCCTACTCCGGCCATGGCGCCCTTCTTCCTGCGACAGGCGCTTGTCGATGCTCGCAGGCCTGGTCGGGCGGCCGTTGGATAGCTTCCCGTTCATGGCAGCAGCAGTGCCATTGGGTGACGAGCGGTCCGAGGGGGTGCGCGCGGGCGGTGTGGATGTTGTTTGTGCATGGGCAAAGGATGGGCGGTCGGTTGCTTCGGCGCCATACGAGGGCATCATCTGCGACTCATGGATGGTTACGCTCATCAAAGAGGCAGCCTTCCCCGAGCGCTGCGGAGGAGGGGTCGGCGAGGAAGCGTGGGAAGCCAGTGTGTGTGAGAGGTAGGTGTGTGTGGCTTGTGAAGGTCGGGTTGGGCGTCGTCCGGGGGATTGCGTAGCGTAGCGCAGCGCCGTCAGAGACTACCAGAGCAGAGCGGACGGTGGAGGAGAGACGGGGACGGCAGGCGCTCAATCAATGGGGTCGTGGTAACAAGAACGGCGGGCGCAAGAATGGGCGTGGTGTGTAGTATGCAGCAGCCAGGAGTCGAAGCTGGTGATGCTCGTGCGAATAGTTGGCACTGCGCTCGTCAGCCCTTCGCTCGCCGCGATCCGACTTCCGTCTTGCGCTAGCCTTGGCAGGTGGATCGTGCCTTATTGCACGCTGCGAAGCCACCAGAAGCAGCAGCACAAGGGCCCGATGTGCTGTGAATCACGACAGTTTGTATGCACTCGGAGCTGCTTCAGTCCATTCGTCACTTCTCTCTGTTACTTTTCACACCCTTCAAGCCGCCTCAATGCGGTGTACGCACCTCGTTTGCTCGTTCCGCGAGTCCGTGGAGGGAGATTGCGCGTCTGGATTAAGAACAGTCGACATGCATCCCCTCAGCCACACCAATAGTCCCAGCAGTCCGGGACGGCGTCATGCTGTGGCTCTCAAACAGGCCTATTCTTAACCGCTCTGACACCGTTGCAAAGGAGAGGGCTATTTTCTACTCCCAAGCTGCACCTTGCTATTGCTATCCAATGCTTATCCATGCAGCCCACGTTGTCGCGCACCGGACAACGGAGAGTGCGAGCCGGCCTTTGCCCTGCGCCGCACTTTGCCCACTCGTCCATAGCCGGCACTATCTAGCCCCTGCTCCACTGCCAAATCTCCTGTCTAGCCCAGCCCTGTTTTCGTCCGCCCAACATGGCAGTACATCGCGTAGCAACTACCTCAAGCATGCAGTCCTCCGCATCGTACACATATCCCCCACACAGCTGGCCATGTATAGATCTACACTGCTATGACACGTTCTCCCCAGTGCATCTGTGTTGACTATCGCGCACCCAATGGCACCTGCGCTCGCGACGCTAGCCTTCTTCCGCTCCCCTACCATGCTGCTTTCAAGAATCCCAAACACAAACCCCACCGTCGCTTTTAACGCTCGAGCATGCGACTCTGGTGAGCCCGGGCCTCAGCATTACAATCTATGTCTGAAATGTGATCCAACATGGCAATCTCCCTTAACACCTTCCTCGGTGGTGGCCGGTCGTGTATTGGCCGGACATGCTAGACAAGCAGTAGCCTCGGGCTTTTGATAATGGCGCCATCTTCATCCGACAGCGATCCGATGTTTCTCTCCAGAACCCAGTGTTATGATCTCGGTGTTGGGTAGCTTCTTCCTGACAACACCTTCTTCCACCATCTTCTTCACTTCGTCGACTGCGTGTTGTGCAATCTGTGTCAACTTGACGGCCCAGCCTCGATTGTCCTTGTCTGCATCGTGGGCAGAGATCCATGCTTTGGCATAAAGACTCTTGGCAATCTCAGTGCCACCGGGACTTCCAGCAGATATGTTGCCTCCCAGCCACCAAGGGTTCTCCACGCAGTCGAAAGAATGCAGAAGCGCTGTGAGTGGAAGGGCAGATTCCGAGACAAGGTACGAGCTTGCGTAGGGACGAATCACGTCGTATGACACACCGTGAGGCGAATAGATGACGGACAAAGTCTTCTCACGATCATTGTAGGGCGACGGCACTATTGTACGAGGTGATGAGGCAATGGTCATAGGGGATCCTGGTGAGGGGGGCGGGCTCATGGGCAGGTCGATATAGTGCATTGGACTAAGCGATGAGAGCACAGTACACGGAGGCCGATATGTTATTCCAATGGCGTGGTGTACTTTGGATAGGTCTCGTTTCGCTGGAATCCAAGTTACGGTTATCTCACCACACGTCCCTCGAGGAGACGGTGGCGGTATTACTACACGGTGTATAGACCGACCATCGCCCTCGACGTATTTTGGTAGAGCATGTACAAGGTTGGGACGGAAGTGTTTCCACGACCGAATCTTTTTGGCTGCAGATGGGATGGCTAGAATAGTCGTCTCCGAATCTGGTGGAAGTTGGCGCAATGTGGCTTCATGGCAGTGGTCCGGCTTGTCTTGAGATATAAGCACGAGATCGGGTTCGCGGTCAAGGTCTTTGAGGCTCGATATGGAAGGTTTTGCTCTTTGCTCAGAATGCGAGAAGATGGAGTTTAGGATGATTGACGGCCCTGACAGCCAGGCTATCCAGAAAATAGATTAGCACGTGTTTACAGACTGTCATCTCATGCACGATCGAAGACGCGATCCTCAAAGACTTACGGTCAACCAGAATCGTGAAGGAGCCTGGGAACAACCCTGGTGACGATAGTGGGGCTGCGGGTGGATCAAAGGTAAGGAGAAAGGAAGTGTCTCCATTCAACGACTCGACGGAGAGTGCCATGCTAGCGGAAGACAAGTGCAAGACAATGTCGGCAAAGCGCACGACGATGCAACGGCAACGTAAGACATGTAAGGAGAGGGAGACGAGGCAACAAGGTATGGCGATGCCGTGTCAGTCTGTGATGCCCTTGTCCATGATGATTATGGGCGTGCGCCATCGCCTTGGAACGGCCGCAGAAGCAAATGCTTTGGAAGGTTGACGCGAGCGTGGTTAGGTGCAGACGAGCACCGGGGGGAAACAGCAGGTGCAGACGAGACGCATGTGACGCGTTTGGAAAGCGATAGCAAGACAGTGCTCCTGTCACTCAACAATTGCCACCCCCGGCGCGTCAAAAGCTCGTCGTCGCGTGCTGCGTGTGTCTTGTTCGTTCCTCCTTCCCGTCTTCCTTGACGCTTCCCACCACCGCATCCTCGACCCAAAGCTCGCCGCCGGAAATGTGGTAGATGCAGCTCCCTGCAACCAAGTGCAGCACTTTCCTGGTCCTGCCGGCCGAAACTGGATCTAGCTCGGCATTCGAAGAGCAAAAATCTTCATGGCGCCGTAGCCGATGTGCTGCTGAAGAGTCCGAGCAATAGTTCGCATTGGTCAAAATTTCTTGCATGCACGGGACTTGAGCTGTGAGAAGGCTTCTGCGCCGTCTAGCTGATTATGAGTCGCCTTGATCACGGCTACGTCTGATTGGAGCGCACAAATCCCCATTCAAGCGGTAGGTCATTGGGCAGCACGAAGAGCTCCAAGCTATCTTCTTCGCCTCAGCTCCAGGGCAGCCGTCTGATTGCTCATCCGCTCGAGCTGGTTGTGGCGATACAGCTCTCCTCTGACGGCAGCAGTGCACTCGCATTGCTTCTTCTTCCATGGTTCAATCGTGATTCTTGAACACAGCCACTACTTGATCACTTTCTCTCCAGCCCCGCCGCTGTTCCCAGCTGCCCCGCATTCAGTTACGTCTATCCGCAGTAGCAGCAACTTCAGCCCAGAGCTTCCTCGTCAACCCGCCGTAGTCACCACACCAGCCTCTACCGACACTGTAACCTTCTCCCCAAGCTGCGCAAGCTCCGGTAGAGCTTCTCTGTCCTAGCGCCCAGCTTTTTCGCGTGCCATTGCTTCGTTGGGAAGCTTCTGCCATTGATGCTTGCAGCCATGCCTCCCTCGCGCGCAGCACCGCTGACGAGCTCCTTCTCCGTCAGCGACGAGAACAATGTCGTTGTCTGCCCGCTGCGCAACCATGACAGCTCCGCCTGTCGCAAGCGCTGCACTGGCGTAAGTCCTCACCATCGTTCTTTCACGTTATGGCAAGCTTCCAGAGCTTCCAGAGCTCCCAGGTGCAGACTAACACGCCATGCGTAGGAGAAGCGCTTTCGGTCCATGCAAGAGCACATCCGCCGTGCCCACCCGGAGCATTATATCTCCAAGTTACCGGCAACTGAGGTAAGCTTGTCCCTGCTCAAGACCGTGCAAACCTCTTGCTGACGCGGCGTTCCTACTTGTAGGAGAGCTTCATGTTGATGGTGAACACACCACCACAAGAACGACCCCCACCTCCACCCGCAACGACCTCAGCAGCACCCCAGCAGACGTACGATTATGGCGGAAACGAACATAACTCCTTCTTCGAGACCGACTTCGGTACCAATAACATTCGCACATCGGATGAGATGCGACGGCCATCGCTCCTACCCGCTGCAACCGCTGCAGCTGCCCTGGCCTCGTTACACAACCATCGTGCCGAGTACGACTGGGACTCAGATCCGGTATGAAGCCGCTCTGCAGCTTCCCTGCATAAGACCGAGCTAACAACTGCTGTGAACAGGACGCAGCATCCGACCCGGACTCGAAAAACTACAGACCTCGTGCACGATTCGCTCCTACCACCATAGAGCAACACGTTAATGCCGAGGAACCTTACTATACTTCCAATTCTATACAACAAGAGTTGCTTCCTTCCTCCCTCGCCCGCTCGCCCCCCGGGCGCTCCTCAACACTGCCACCAGGCGTTCACTCTCTCAAACCGAACAGACCTCGCAAGTCATCTATAGGTCAGAATGCTCGTAGGGGAAAGCATGAGCGGCAGAAGTCAAAGGACTACTCCCGTAGGCTGAGCTACGACAGGAAAGCTTACTCAGCCGAGCCGGCAACAGCTGCGGCCATCATGGGTAAACGATGGGAAGACTTGATTGACGCTGCAGCTTCGGCCACAGAAGAGGATAGTCGAGATCTTACACCGGTTGGTATCACACTCTAGTATCCCATCTCGTCTAACATGAACAGGTCCCACAATCGCCAAATCAATCTCCTCACATGATGAACAACCGAACCTCTCTACCTCCCTTTAACTTTGCTTCACAACTTCAGTCATACACCGCATCACCATTGAACAACGCCTTGACGCCTCCGCCGCCTGATATGTCGGATCTCCAGCCTTTCCCTTCCGTGGAGTCGTCCATTGAATCAGCCATGTCCGGTCAAACTTTCCATATGCCCTCCCAGGGTCTATCTGATTCTTCTCCTAGCTCTCTTTTCCCTGTGCAAATATACTGCGCTGCATGTCGGAAACTTTCCATATTGCGCGACAGTTATGCATGTTCCGAATGCATCTGCGGCCTTTGTCAAGAGTGTGTCGATGTACTTGTCAGTGAGCACAACCGCGGTCGGGTGCCGACGTGTCCGCGATGCAGCACTATTGGAGCCAAGTTTAAACCCTTCCAGCTCGATATAAGATGAAGCAAGGTTAAACATGGCGTTTTGGGCATTACATCATAGTAAGGCGTTTGTTTTTGCGTACCCCAGACTTTCCCTTGGCCTTGTGCCTGTTTTCCGGCCCGTTTCCAAGTATTGTTAGCTCCACGAGCCACATGGGCGTTCAAATATTTTGTTTTGGGAGGCTCATTACGGATAGACTGCTCGAAAAGCAAGTCGGAGTTTTGATTTGGTTGTTGTTACGAGGAGACCAATTAGATATTGTTCCCCCATGTAGAGTTCGCAGAGATAGATTTACCTGCGAATGCAACCCCTGCGTGTACCTACGCCTCAAGCGTTTCTATCTTTGACACTCAGGTTTACTGTTGCACTAATCTCCCTTTCGGCGCACATTGTGCATCTGGTTCCGCCTTCATTCCGCACTCCTGTTAATACCGTCCTAGGTGTCAGCATCAATAGTGCTTGTAAAGGCCTTCTCTGGGACCGATTCGGCACCAGTTTGGCAGGGATAAGATGCGGTGAATGAACCACGGTTTGGTTGAAGACTCAGTGGACGTCAGAGGTGTCAGCCGGTGGAGCACTGGAGACTCCCGTCGTTGCCGGATGCAACACTACTCGAACCGACTGTTTACCACCTGATTCAAGTCCGAAGCGGTCTAGGTGGCCAGAACTCTTGATAGACAGGAACACGAGGTGGAGATTGCAAACCATCTCAACAGTTGAAACCGGGGAGTTTCCCATGTGGTGGAGGACGTTAAGTGTCTATTTTGGCAGTTGTCGCTGCAGGGGCAGGAACCATGTGGATAATTGGGTGAGAGAAAAGGCATTGGTTCCGGCAAGTAAACGGACGTGGCGCCGTCGTTACGATGCAAAGGGGGCCGCGGCGCGGAGCAATGGCCGACTTGTAAAGGCGACCGGATATGTTTCGTTCTGCCTACCTGCACAGAGTGCGCCGATACACCCCATCATCGATTGTTCGCTAGATCTGGGCTCGCGCTGATCCAGAGGGCTGGTGCGAGGGAGGGCGGGAGAAGGTTGCCCGGGTGAAAATGGGCTCGTGACACTTGTGGGAGGCTGGATGGAAACGTCTCATGACTGCCTCGACGTTGTTTCCTGCTGTCAGCGACTTCGCCTGCGCCCGTTTTTGCCCACATACGCCAATCACAATAGCATAGATTCGTCGCAGCAGATTAAAGCCGGCAAAGCACATATGGCGGTGTAGTCCGTGATTGTCCGTTTTGGCCAGCGGGAAAAAAAAGCCAAGCCTCTCTCCTTTTACCCCGCTGTGCAGCCAATCGCTTTACTTGACCGTAACAACATAACATGTCCTGCCGCTGTTCTAACGCCAGGTGTTTCCGGGGACTCATCGGCGCTGGGCATGGGATTGCGATTCCTTTGATCGGCGTTGCAGGAAGCTTGCTCGCAATCAGGGAAACCGTCATAGAAAAGCCCATAACGTCTTTCCCATATTAGCGAAAGCCAGCTGCCCGTCGCCCCACGGCACCTCGGGAATACCCAGCTGCCATGTGACTCCCTTGCTACTACGTAAATTGGGCCAGGAACAGACACAGTGTAATGGCGATCAGCAATAGCTAGCGCAGGGTCTGGCCTTGCATCGTCAACTAACGTACCCACATACCACGAATATGCCGGTCTAGACGCACGCTCGTTCTGTGGTTTGCATGGAACCCGTGGTTTGAAACTACTGCGCGTGTTTATTGATAGTTGGGTTGTTGCGGCTATGAGAGTCGCGCGTATTGGGTTAGCCCTAGGTGGCGCCCGGCCCCCTGACGTGGTGTGCTGGGGCTGTAGTCTGCATTGGGATTGCTGTTATGCGTTGGGTATGTGAGTGTGTGTGTGGTGGGGGAAAGGGTATTTAGAGTGGTCGTGTGCCTCGCCTTTGTTGGCGCATTTTCCGTTGGGATATTACTACCGTTTGTTTGTCCATATACCATCGTGGTTGCTTCCTTTTTGCCTGTCCATCGTAATAACCTACACTGGCTTACCTATCGACTGGATACATGCAAATACTCGGGTCTCGACATCACCACTACCATATTCCAACTACCTGACATACCAAACCACTGCGACCATCTACATCTTCACTCAAAATCATCACAAAAACTCACGACCATCACCCAAGATGCCTATCTTCCGTACCCTGACTACCAAACTCAAAACCTCTCTGTCTTCCTCCCCGGATTCTTCACCAGAACAATCACCTACTTCACCCCAAGTTTCCTCCTTTGAGAAGGTCAACGGACGCAAAGAAACGAGTGTTAGCGGTGCCGTGAAGAGGCCTGAAGTGCAAGCTAGAGCCGACTCGTACATGACGCAATCGAGCAATGCAAGCAACGAGAGTGTAGAAGAAAAGAAACAGCGAAGGATGAGCCGATTCAGGGAAGAACTAGACTTTGAGGCTGAGGACTGAATGAGGATGTGAGAAAGTAACAAGGAGTGCGGTGTCATCAAATGTATGTTGCTGTCATTCATCTTCTCTGAGATATCATGCTAATCTCAAGTCAAGCTTATGCTGCTTCTGGGTCTGCTGTACCCTCCGCATTGCCATCGCTTTGGACTGGTGTGCCTGTCCTGCTCGCACTACCACTCTTGGGCGGACCTCTTGGCGGACCGCCAGCCTTCGGAGGCGGAGGGACACCACTGGTCTTCTTTGGTGCATAATCTTGCTCTAGACTCTTCTGCTCGCCTTCTTTGAAGTAGTCGTCCAGGACACCACCACCGCCACCTGCGGGGCTAGCCACATGGTGCGCTCTGCCTTTCCTCTTTGGAGGCGGCACCGTGCCCTGAGGCGGTGGAGAGACCGACGGTAGCGCCATATTGGCTGGTACAAACAATTCAGCCGGTGCACCCTGGGGCTGAACAGCAGAGAAATCAGCGGTGCCCGTCAAAGGGCGTTTCTCGTCGAACGAGGTAGCCCCACTAGCATCGCCCGTGGAGAAGAACGTCTCCCCAGGCGCTGGCGGCGGCTCGTCCAGCCCCGCTGGAATACGATGCAAAGCCCCAAAGCCCAGAACACAGCCCAACGCACCCTCACCGCCCCAGTTACGTGTTGGCGTGATGGTAACAGGTCGGGTGACGTTGTATTCATGGTTATACACGTATAGTCTCAACGGCCTGTTCATGAAGTCTTCAACAAGCTCACCCAAGCCGGATTCGCCGCGCACAAGCCCTTCGGGACTGCCGATGACGTAATCACCGTAGGGTAGCAACCCCGCGGCATCAGCGGGTGAATTGGGAGCTACGTCTAGGATGTGCCAGACGTCTTCTGCGATGGCAAGTGGGGACCATTGCAGGGAGATGCCTAGTGTAGGCTGGTTTGCGGGGATCTGTAGATAGACTTCCCGGATCTTTTGGCCCTGCAGAGGGTGTTAGACCCGTAGATATGAAACGAAATAACCATGTGAAATCAACTTTGAGGACTAGTCTGTGTCTTTGTTGTCGTGCAGTGAGAAAGTGGGCAATGCGTGATAACACGTATCATGGTACGCAGAAGGGGCAATCCAGACCTACCTTCGCACTGAATACGCCCAGACTAATTGTTGTGCCAGCACAGTTCCGTACCTCTGTCGCAAAGAGGCTTGGGTCGGGGTTATCCTGTTTGCAAAGTCAGTTCAACATTCTCCAATTCCACTTAGTTTCGGCCATCTCATGTTCGTCTTGCAACCTCTCACACCCATTTCGTAGTTTTCCTGACTCTCCAGCTCTTTCGTTTCCTGTGCTGCCGCCCTTGAATCAGACGGAATCATACATACAATAGTTCGCCCATTGATTCCAATGACAAAATCAAACCATGGCTCTAGAGGTACTTCTGGATTGGCATTTCTCAGCACCTGGAATCCGTATGCGCCATTGGTAGCAGACTGCTGCTCCTCGTTGAGGGGTGCAGCGTCTAATCGCGATATGAAGCGATTTAGCGCCCCGAACATAGACATTATGAGAGGCTGTGATATTGGTTTCCCCTCTAGAGAGTGATCATATGAAGATGACGGAGAAGAAGTTGTGGTGGTGGAGGTGTCGTTGTTGATGACTTGGAGGTTTTGGAAGGTGGCCATAGCTCAGGATCTGCGGCACGCTAGCGGGCGCTGCGCTGCAGTGAGTGCTTGTACAGGACGTGAGACAGGTTGCTATAGCTCAAAATCGAGTCAAAGATAAATTTTCCTCTTTGAACTGTCCGCAGTCAGTCAAATGTATACATTTCACGTCGTAAAGTAACCTGAATCTGAATAGGCAGTCGCGTTGGTCAAGACTAACCCGAAATAGTAACGCGTATCAGGATTGCTCTCACCCATCTATACCGTTTGCTTGCTTTACTCGTCATCAACATATCTTCTAAACTGATCCTCGTCTTTTGTGTGGTTGTGAGGAAATAACGACCTTTACGGGATTACACACTGCGCTCACTATAGTCATGAGTGAAAAACCGGATGAGAAAGGCGTGGACCAGTGGTCGCGTGTCGAGCAATTTCCTGAACACTTAAAGAAGTATGGCTCATCTTCTACCGAATTCGCGAAACCTAGCAGCTAATACTAGTAGGTACTGGCATCAACGGTTCAAGATCTGGGAAAAGTACGACCAAGGCATATGGATGACTGAAGACGCATGGTTCGGCGTAACTCCAGAACCCATCGCCAACAAGATCGCAGCCCACATCGCAGAGTCTGCGCCTAAGGATAAGACCGTCATTGTCGACGCGTTTGCGGGTGTCGGTGGTAATGCCATAGCATTAGCGCGTTCAGGTCGCTGGGAACGCGTCTTCGCCATCGAGAAAGACGCCAAGACCTTGAAGTGCGCAAAGCACAATGCTGAGATCTATGGTGTGAGCAATAAGATCTTTTGGCTCAACGCAGATTGCTTCACTGCCATTAACAGATTCTCTGGGCAGAGCAATGTTGTCGTGTTCGCTAGCCCGCCATGGGGAGGTTCGTATAATCAGAGCACCGACATGCGAAATATGCTGACCGACATAGGAACCGAATACGGTGCGGAAGATATCTTTGATCTTAGTAAGATGGAGCCATACAACCTGGAAACACTCTACAAGAGCTTTACGAAGATAAGCAAAGAAGTTGTTCTGTATCTGCCGAGAACGTCCGATCTTAATCAGATTGCGAGATATGGACAAGATGGGAAGAAGTTGGAGGTTGCTCATTATACTGTGATGGGTGCTAGTAAGGTATGATATAGCTAGCCGCCATGAAGCTAGATTCTATACTGATGTTGCGCAGGCACTTTGTGTGTATTTTGGCAATTTTGACTTTGAGATGGAGCAGGAATCATAGTTAGGAGACGAGGGATACAACATGGTAGTCATCAGTTTCGCCTGCCACAACTTCGCAGGGTCGAATTATTCCTCATCTTAGTCTATTTCGGGTATTGCTTTCTCCAACCAAGCACACAAGTCTCGCAGCTCAGCCGCGCCCATGATATGACCCATTCCCTCATATTCTTTTACCGTTACCTTCTCTTTCTCGATACCAAGTTCATACAATCCTTCATAACACAAACGATGGTAACGCTTTGGCACCAATCGATCCCCAGTTCCCCTTGCCAGAAATACCTCCTTACTTTCACTTACATCCTTCGGTAACCCGGCTTGCTCTCTCAGCCTGGGTATCTGTGTTGCCAGAGGAAGGTATCCAGACAAACCGGCCAGTCCCCCAAGTTGCCCAGCGTACTTGGATATCAAGCCAGTTAGAAGCGCCATAGCATGACCCTGTGAGAAACCCCCTAGAATAATTCTTTCCGCAGGGACACCCTGTCTGACGAGATCATCAATCAATGTGGTGATATACGATACTGTTGCCATCATGCCGTCTTCGTCTTCGTCATCTTCGAGCTCAGGCCGCGACGGTGGATATGGAGAGAGGCGTGTGGGGAGATACCAGGCAGTAGTTGCTAGATCGTGGTTTTCTAACGCATTGGGAATAACCCAAGACATATACGGTAGTTTGCCCGCAGACTGAAATTGGTTGGCGACGTTTGCTAGGCCTTCTGCTTCGTCACCGAGGCCATGGATAAAGACGAAGGCAGCCGACTTGGAGATATCATCTGGTGGAGAAGTAGGCGCAAGTACGATAGGTGGTTTCCTCTCAGGCGCCATGTTTGGTTGCAAAGAAGCGACTTGCAGGTAAGTGTATGCAGTTAGCCTTGAGTGAATCGATCAAGTGGCTACTGTGCCTTGATGGTTGACTCTATGGGATTATATGCTACCAAGGTAGATAGTAGCCGAGGATAGCATGTTCTCAAATACAGCTTTGCACATGTCGGCTGACGTCGAACATGTTGATGACGAGACGGGAAGCAATCCAAGTAGTGTACGTACCCCGCACTGATCATGCAGGTACCGGCGTCTGGACTTTGGGCGCGTCGGCATGTGGATGCATAATTTCCACACCTCCGAAGTCTCCGCAACACGACCCTGCACATTCGACCATTCACGATGCCACACGTTGAGGTGCTCCCGAACTCGACGGCGACCGTCGCACCGGGATGGACGTATGTCGTCGACACGGGCTACGACCCCTCCAAGGTTGCCATCAACCCAAAGAACAAGAAGCGCGCAGCGGCAGCAACGCCAGGCGGTCAGCGCGCCGAGAATGAGCTATCTGCACGACAGCAGACGGCTATAGCGCGACGCATAGCAGAGCTAGAACGCGACAACGACCCCAAACAGCTTATCACGGTGCCTGGAAAGCCGAGCGTGCCCAAGACACAGAATGCAAGGAGGATCATACAGTATCAGCGGCAGATCAAGCATTGGCTCGACGACGAAGAGGCGCAATTGGGACAAGCAACGACGACATCAAGAGGGAGTGTGTCTCAGTCCACAGGAGGAAGAGGAGCAACACAAGCGTCCCGAAGACAGAGCGCCTTCGCTTCCGTGCCCGCGACACCTGCGGAAGCCACCCCAGGACCCGCAGCCATAGCACAAACGCCATCACGACTCGAAGACGCGAATGCTGACGATGCGCTACTCTCCATCGACGACTCTATACCTGCACCAATCAACCCCGCCGAGCTTGAGGCACTGCTTGCCGCACCGCCGCTCTCGTACGCTGCAAGCCACGCAGCGCCTCCTCCAGCTGGCGGTCCACCGCAGAGACAGTTCTGCGATAACTGTGGATATTGGGGGCAGATCAAGTGTCGCAAGTGTGGCGCGCGTGTGTGTGGATTGGAGTGCAAAGACGCGCATGAGGCTACAAGGTGCTTGAAATGGGCATGAGAAGAGGCAGCAAATAAACATGGCATTGCGTGGCGTGAAGATGCCTTGTGCTACCCCATACATTTTGAGAACAATCTGCGCAGCCTCCGTGCTCAGTATACGAATTCTTCTCTTACCAGCTTCTCGCTCAGCTTCCAAAGCTTCTCTGGTTCTTCCGGGTTCTTCGCT
>Ga0265797_10002021_pt1 | contig 34984 bp, 31 predicted proteins | sample P2T30metagenome_FD_192433 | JGI IMG/M metagenome (GOLD analysis project Ga0265797, IMG submission 192433) | Plant litter microbial communities from East Loma Ridge, Irvine, California - P2 T30 | ecosystem: Environmental > Terrestrial > Plant litter > Unclassified | place: USA: California...
ACGCGTCGTCCGAGGCGCTCGATCCGGCCGAGCTGGCGCTCGATGCGCGGGCTGCCCACCTCGAGCGTGCCGTCCTCGAGACGGGAGACGAGGTGGTCGAGCCGCCCGGGCAGTCGCACCGCCACGCCGGCGGCGTCGAGCGCCCGACGGGTGACGTCCTGCACGACGGTGCCGCGCTCGTCCCGGACCAGCCGTGCGGCGTACGGCTCGACCGAGTCCCACAGGTTGAAGGCGGGGTCGAGGGCGCTCGCGACGCCGGAGGTGAGGGTCGCGGCGCGCAGGACGAGCAGGAAGTCCCGGGGCAGCTGGAACGGCAGCGAGCGCACCAGGTCGCCGAACTGCGCCGCGAACTGCCGGTACTCGCGCGGGTCGACCTCGCGGAGCTCGGCGAAGCCCATCCCGCCGAAGCGGGCGAAGGTCGCCGTGACGGCCCGTTCGAGCTCGACCGTGTCGACGGTGGGCAACAGCACGTCGAGGTCGCGCATGGCGCCGACCATGCCGCTGCCGTCGCGGGAGGCCGCGGCGACGAGCAGCGTCCGCAGCCCGTCGCGCGTGCTCGCCGGGACCTCGCCCATCATGCCGAAGTCGACGAAGGTGAGGCGCCAGGCCGGGCGGTCGGACTGCTGCCCCTCGGCGGCCGTCGAGGGCGTGACGAAGACGTTGCCCGGGTGGGGGTCGGCGTGGAAGAACCCGGTCGTGAAGAGCTGGTCGAACATGACCTCGGCGAAGACCGGCGCGACCTCGGCGGGGTCGATCCCGGCGGCGCGGAGGCCCTCGACGTCGGTGACCTTGATCGCCGAGACGTCCTCGAGGACGAGCACGCGGCGGGTGCTGCGCTCCCACACGACCTCGGGCACGCCGACCCGCTCGTCGTCGGCGACGTCGGCGGCGAACCGGGCCGCGGAGCGCGCCTCGTGCAGGTAGTCGATCTCTTCGAGGCTGGTGCGCGCGAACTCCTCGACGAGGGCGGGGGCGTCGACCCGGTCCGAGACGAGGCGCACGCGGCTGAGCCAGCCGCCGACCTTCCGCAGGGCGGCGAGGTCGACGTCGACGATCCGGTCGATGCCGGGGCGCTGCACCTTGAGCACGACGTGCCGCAGGCCCGTGTCGGCCTCGTCCCGCGGGCCCAGGGTCGCGCGGTGCGCCTGGCCGAGCGAGGCGGCCGCGATGGGCGCCTCGTCGACCGCCGTGAAGACCCGGTCGAGGGACGTGCCGAGCTCGGCCTCGGCGAGCGCCCGGACCGCGGTGAACGGCACGGGCGTCACCTCGTCCTGCAGGCCCTCGAGCTCCTTCGTGATCTCGGGCGGCAGCACGTCGAGGCGCGACGACAGGTACTGCCCGACCTTGATCATGAGGCCCTCGAGGTCGAGCGCGAGCGCGTGGAAGCCGCGCGCGAAGCGGGCCATCCGGCGCGCGCGCGTCCGCTCGGCGATCCGGCGGAGGCCGAACCGGGGCAGCACGAGCTCGAACCACCAGGTCACGGCGAGGTGCCGGGACGCGAACCGCAGGATGCGGCGGTACCGGGCCCTGCCGGCCCGGTCGTGCAGCGGGGAGCCGTCCTCGTCGGGACGGGGCGACGCCACCGCGTCAGTCTCGGGCGAGGATCGAGTATATGCGACGACGGGCCTCGTCGAGGATCGCCACCGCCTCGTCGACCTGCTCGGACGTGCCCGTGCGACCGATCTGCGCGGTGGCCCGCGCGAGCTCGACGCCCGCCTTCGGCAGGGCGCCGCGCCGGGCACCGGAGGAGCGCTGCGGCTCGAAGGGGTCCGTCCCGTCGACGCCCGCGGCGGCCCGGCCGGCGTCGGTGAGGGAGTGCACCTTGCGCCCGTCTGCCTCGTCGGCGACGACGAGGCCCTCGTCGGCGAGCAGCTGGAGCGTCGGGTAGACGCTGCCGGCGCTGGGCTTCCACGTGCCGCCGCTGCGCTCCTCGATCTCGTGGATGAGCTGGTAGCCGTGCATCGGGCGCTCGGCGAGCAGCGCGAGGATCGCGGCCCGGATCTCGCCGCGCGGGGCGCGGGTGCCGTCGCGGCGGTCGAAGGTCGAGCGGAGCCCGTCCATCGCCTGCCACATGCCGTCGAGGTCGAACGGACCGGAGGTGCGTGAGGTGCCCATGGGAGTCTCCTGTCGAGGGTGCTCTGTGTGTCGCGGGGGTGTCGCGGGGACGGCCCGGTCGGCGCCGGTCCGCCGTCGGGCGATGCCCGGACGATATGCCCCGCCACCGACGCGACGCCCTGCCCGCACCCAGGCTCGGGGCGCCGCGCGGGCCGTCGGCCGAGACCCCGTCGGCCGAGCTCCCACCAGTTGAGGTCTCGTCAGGCCAGGTCGCGCAGGTCGTCGTGCAGGCGCCGGGCGACCGCGCCCAGGGTCGCCTCGGCCGCGGGCTGCACGGACGCCGCGATCCGGGACCCGCTGAGCACGGCGACGGCGATCCGTGTGCCGTCGCGGTGCTCGACGACGCCGACCTCGTGGCGCAGGGTGAGCAGGGTCCCCGTCTTCGACGACCACGTGGCGGCGTCCGACGCGAGGTCGGGCGCGAGACGGTGCCGGTGCACGTTCGCGGCGAGGAGCCCGCGCAGCCGGGCCCGCGCCTCCGGGTGCGGGCGCGGGCAGGGCTGCGGGCGCCGCGCGTCCCCGACGTCGTCGCCGCGCGCCCAGACGACGCCGAGCAGGTCGACGAGCGACCGGGCGCTGCCGGCGTTCGTGCGGGCGACGTCGAGCTGGGGCAGCCGGTGGCCTCCTCCCTCGGTGCCCTCGCCGATGGCGACGCTGTGGGCGAGGTCCACGTCGGCGGCCGAGAACAGCTCGACGGGCGTGCGCGTGAGGGCCGAGAACGGGTGGCGCACGTGCAGTCCGGTCAGCCCCCAGCCCGCGAGGGCGTCGGACACCTCGTCCGGCGGCACGAGCGCGAAGAGGGCGTCGGCAGCCGCGTTGTCGCTGAGCGAGACGCTGAGCGACACGAGGTCGTCGACGGCGACCTCGGCCGGGTGCCGGAACCGGGTGAGGCCCGTGGGCCCGGGCGTGTCGACCCGTCCGGGCTCGACGCGCACGCGGGCAGCACCGTCGAGCCGTCGGCGGGCGACGCGGTCGAGGACGACCAGGGCCTGCGCGACCTTCGCGAGGGAGGCGAGGGGCCACGGACGGTCAGGGTCCAGGCCCACCTCGCCGCCGGTGTCGAGGTCCCGGACGAGCACCGACGCGCGCAGGCCCGCCGCGGCGAGCCGGTCGACGAGGTCGGCGCCGGAGTCGTCGGTCCCCGTCACGGGGCGGCCTCCGCCCCGAGGGCGGTCGCCATCGCGCCCGCGAGGGCCTCCGCGACTCGCGCGACGTCGCCGCCGACGGGCCCGCGGAGGGCGTACCCGCGGACCAGCGGCAGGTCCGTCAGGGGACGCCACCGCAGCCGGAGGTCGACCGCCTGCCTCTCGGTGCAGAGCAGGGCGTCGTCGCTGCCGAGCACCTCGGTGACGGCGGCGGTGAGCGTGGGGGCGAGCACGACCTGGTCGGCGGCGAGCCCGGTCGCGTCGCGGGACCTCAGGACCGCGTCGCGCACGGTGGGGACGTCGTCCTCGGGCTCCAGCCAGAGGCGCCGGCGCCCGGCCGGGGGCGTCGAGCGGTCCGCGCGGAAGGAGGCGAGGCGGAGGGCCGTCGGGCGCGGGGAGGCGCCGGGCCGGTCGGGCGCACCGGCAGTGGGCGCACCTCCGGCCGTCACGCGCGGGGAGGCGGGTCGCGTGCCGGCCCCGAGGCGCACCGACCAGGTGGCCTGGTCGGCCGGCACGCAGGTGAGGGCGGCGTCGACGTCGTGCACGCGGGAGGACCGGTCGCGGTCGGCCGGGTCGCCGTGCTGCAGGTCGAGGACCAGGCCCTCGGCGCGGGCCGCGAGGGCGAGGTCGGCGGCGACCGTGACGGGCCACCCGACCGGGAGGGCGAGCCGGAAGGGCGCCGTCCGGGCACGGGCGGCGTCACGGCGCAGGGCCGCGGCGTCGTCGACGAGGCGGCGGGCGCGCGGCAGCACGGCCGCACCGAAGGGCGTGAGGGTGGCGCGCCGACCCGTGCGGTCCAGGAGGCGCCCGCCGAGGTCGGCCTCGAGCGCGGCGACGCGGCGGCTCGCCACGGACTGCGGGATCCGGATCCGTGCCGCCCCGATCGTGAAGCTCCCGGTGTCGGAGACGGCCGCGAAGGCGGCGCAGCCGGCGAGCAGGTCCATGACGGTCAGCGTATGCCGATCCGGCATCGTCTCCGCCGGAACCGGCTTTGTGCGCATGCCGGAAGCGCGTGATGCTCGTCCCATGAAGACCACCACCACGACCACCGCGCTCGCCGCCCTGGCCCTCGTCGCCGCGGGCCTCACCGGATGCAGCGCGCCCGCACCGGGGGCGACCGCCCCGCCGACCGCGACCGGGTCGCCGACCGTCGCCGCGCCTCCGGCCCCCGTCGACGTGAGCGCCGAGCTCGCGGCACTCGAGGACGAGTTCGCCGCGACCGTCGGGGTCAGCGTCGTCGACACCGGGACGGGCGCGTCCGTCGCGTACCGGGCCGACGAGCGCTTCGCGTACGCCTCGACGCTGAAGGCGTTCGCGGCGGCGGAGTTCCTGCACGACGTCCCCGCGGGCGAGCGCGACGAGGTCGTCACGTGGACCGCGGCGGACGTCGAGGCCTCCGGGTACTCGCCCGTGACGAGCGCGGCCGTCGACACCGGCCTGCCCCTGTCGGAGCTCGCCGAGGCCGCCGTGCGGCAGAGCGACAACACGGCGATGAACCTCGTGCTCGACCGCGTCGGCGGCCCCGCGGGGCTCGACGCCGGGCTCGCCGAACTGGGCGACACGACGACGGAGGTCGTCGACCGTGAGCCCGAGCTCAACACGGTCGCCCCGGGCAGCACCGCCAACACGACGACGCCCGCCGCCTTCACCGCCGACCTCGCCGCCCTGCTCGACGGCGACCGCCTCGACGACGCCGACCTCGCGACGCTGCTCGACTGGATGAGCGGCAACGCCACCGGCGACGCGCTGATCCGCGCCGGCGCCCCGGACGGCTGGACCGTCGCCGACAAGTCCGGAGGCGCGGGCGGCGTCCGCAACGACGTCGCCGTGGTCACGCGCCCCGACGGCGACCCGCTCGTGGTGACCGTCCTCACGGTGGCGGACGACCCCGCCGCGGGGTACGACGACGCGCTCGTCGCGCGCACGGCGGCCGTCGCGCTGGGGGCGCTCGGCTAGGCGCCCGTCGACCGGGCCGTCGCCCGGGGTCCACCGATCGGTGGACCCCGGGTCGACCGGTCCACGGTCCCGTCGCCGCACCGCGCCCGGCAGGCTCGGAGCATGACCCCACAGCCCGTCGTGCGAGTGCGCGACCTCACCAAGTCCTACGGGCGGCACCAGGCCCTGCACGGCGTCTCGTTCGACGTGGCCCGCGGCGAGACCCTCGCCCTGCTCGGCCCCAACGGTGCCGGCAAGTCGACCACCGTCGAGGTCCTCGAGGGGCACCGGGACCGCACCGGCGGCGACGTCCGCGTGCTCGGCGAGGACCCCGCGACCGCCGGCCTCGACTGGCGGGCCCGGATCGGCATCGTGCTGCAGACCAGCGCCGAGCAGGGCACCTCGACCGTGCGCGAGCAGGTCGCCCACGCCGCCGCCCTCTACCCCCGACCCCGCGACGTCGACGAGGTCGTCGCCGCGGTCGGCCTCGAGGCGCAGGCGCGCACCCGCGTCCGCGCCCTCTCGGGTGGCCAGCGGCGCCGCGTCGACGTCGCGCTCGGCATCGTCGGCAGCCCCGAGCTGCTGTTCCTCGACGAGCCGACCACCGGCTTCGACCCGGAGGCCCGGCGGGCCTTCTGGGGGCTCGTCCGGTCCCTGCGGGACGAGGGCACGAGCATCCTGCTCACCACCCACTACCTCGACGAGGCGGCGCAGCTCAGCGACCGCGTCGTCGTCGTCGACCACGGACGCGTCGTCGCCGAGGGGAGCCCCGACGAGCTCGGCGGACGTGAGGCGCGCAGACCGCGGGTGCGCTGGACCGACGCCGACGGCGCCCACGAGGAGCGCACCGACGACCCCGCCGGGCTCGTCGCCGGACTGCACGCCGCCGGTCCCCCGCTCCGCGACCTCGAGGTCGTCCGCCCGTCGCTCGAGGACGTCTACCTCGACCTCGTCGCCGAGGAGGTGGCGTCGTGAGCGGCGCGCGTCCGGTCGCCGTCTCGACCGGGCCGGCCCGCGCCTCCGGCACCCGGGTGCCTGCGACGTCGGGCCTGCGGCGCGTGCTCGCGCTCGGCGCCGTGCAGGTGCGGCACGAGGTGCGCACCTACTTCAGGGCCGGCGACACCGTGTTCTTCACGTTCCTGTTCCCCGTCGTGCTGCTCGCGATCTTCGCGACGGCGTTCAGCGCCTCGGGCCCGTACGGGGTGCGTGCGGACGGGTCGGCGGTCGACGCGGCCGGGTACTTCCTGCCCGGCATGATCGCCGCGGGCGTGCTGCTCTCGGGGGTGCAGGGGCTCGGCGTCGAGATCGCGGTCGAGCGGTCGGACGGCACCCTCAAGCGCCTCGCGGGGACGCCCCTCCCGGTGGCCTCGTGGATGCTCGGCAAGCTCGGGCAGGTCCTCGTCACGGGCCTGCTGCAGACGGGGCTCCTGCTCGCCGTCGCGGCGCTCGTCTTCAGGGTCCCGCTGCCCACGGGCGCCTCGGCGTGGGCGACGGCCGGCTGGGTGTGGCTCCTGGGGCTCGCGGGCTCGGCGGTCCTCGGCATCGCCCTGTCGCGGGTCCCGCGCAGCGGACGCAGCGCCACCGCCGTCATCGTGCCGGTGACCCTCGTGCTGCAGTTCGTCTCGGGCGTGTACCTGCCCTTCACGCAGCTGCCCGACTGGCTGCAGCAGGTCGCCTCGGCGTTCCCGCTGAAGTGGCTGGCCCAGGGCCTGCGCAGCGTGTTCCTCCCCGAGACGTCGGCGGCCGCCGAGGTCGGGGGCAGCTGGGACCTGCCCGGCGTGGGGCTCTGGCTGGCCGTCTGGTTCGTCGTCGGGGCGCTGGCCGCCAGGCTGACCTTCCGGTGGGGACGGCGGGACGCGTGAGCGACGCCGGACCGGGGCGGCGGGCGCCGACGCGGACGGTACGGTGACGGGCATGACCGCTACGGCCGCCCCCGGCCCCGCCGCCTCGCGCTGGTGGGACGTCGGCGCCGCCGCGACGCTCGTCGTCGCCGTGGTCCTCACCGCCACGTCGCAGGTCGGCGTCCGCCCGCTCGCCGTCGCGGCCTGCGTGACGCTCGTCCCCTTCTGGCTGCTGGCCGCCCGGCCCGTCGTGCGCCGTCCGGAGGACCGCGTCGACGCCCGCAGCGTCGCCGTCGTCGCCGCCGCCGCGCTCGTCGCCGGGCTCGCCGTCGCGGGGGCGCCGCAGCTCGCGGTGCTGCAGGCGTTCCTCATGCCCCTGCTCTGGACGGTGCTGCCCTCGCCGCGCTCGGCGGTCCCCGCCAACGTCGTGCTCGTCGTGGCGGTGGCCCTCGGCTTCGTCGTGTCGCTGGGGCCGTCGGTCGACACCCTCGTCACGGCCGTCACCAGCGAGGGCCTCTCGCTCGGCTTCAGCCTCGCCCTCGGCTTCTGGATCACCGCCATCGCCCGCACCGGCGCCGAACGCGGTCGCCTGCTCGACGAGCTGCGCGCCGCCCAGGACGAGCTCGCCGCGCACCACCGCGACGCCGGCACGGTCGCCGAGCGCGAACGGCTCGCCCGCGAGATCCACGACACCGTGGCGCAGAGCCTCACCGGCCTCGTCATGCTCGCCCAGCAGGCCAGGACCGCGCTCGTCGCGGGCGACAAGGCCACCGGCCTCGCCCGGGTCGAGCTCGTCGAGACGTCCGCCCGGGACGCGCTCACCGACGCCCGCACGCTCGTCGCGGCCACCGCCTCCTCGGGGCTGGACGCCGACGGCGTCGCCGACGCCCTCCGCCGGGTCGGCGACCGCTTCGCCCGCGAGAGCGGCGTCGCGGTCACCGTCGACGTCGACCCGGGCACGACGCTGCCACGGGACCACCAGGTGGTCGTCGTCCGCGTGGTGCAGGAGGCGCTGGCCAACGTCCGCAAGCACAGCGGCTCGGGCACGGCGCACGTCGCGCTGGGCCCGGCACGCCCGGGCGAGGGGGCCGGAGGCGCGGGCGGCTCCGTCCTCACCGTGCGGGACGAGGGCGTCGGCTTCGACACCGCCCGCCCCCGCACCGGCTTCGGGCTCGACGGCCTCGCCGAGCGGCTCCGCCTCGCCGGAGGGCGGTCCGAGGTCGTCAGCGGCCCCGACGGCACCACCGTCACGGCGCACCTGCCCGGGGAGGTGGCGTCGTGAGCGACGGCGCGCACGTCCGGACGCTCGTCGTCGACGACCACCCGATCGTCCGCCAGGGCCTCGCCGCCCTGCTCGCGACGACGGCCGACTTCGAGGTCGTCGGGCAGGCCGCCGACGGCGTCGAGGGCGTCGCGCTCGCGGCGTCCCTGCGTCCCGACCTCGTGCTCATGGACCTGCGCATGCCGCGCCTCGACGGGGTCGGCGCGACCGAGGCCGTGCTGCGCGACGTGCCCACCGCCCGCGTCGTCGTGCTCACCACCTACGAGTCGGACGACGCGATCCTCGGCGCCATCGAGGCGGCCGCCAGCGGGTACCTGCTCAAGGCCGCGCCGGAGGACGAGCTGCTCGCCGGGCTGCGGTCGGTGGTCGCCGGCCAGGTGGCGCTCGCACCGTCGATGGCGGCGCTGCTCGTGGGACGGGCGCGGGGCGGCGGCACGGCCGCGGCCGGGGCGCCCGGAGGGGCAGGACGTCCCGGGGCGAGCGCGGCGGCGGGACCGGGTGCCGGCGCACCTCCCCGCCCCAGCCCGCTCAGCCCGCGGGAGACCGAGGTGCTCGCGCTCGTCGCCCAGGGCTGCTCGAACCGCGAGATCGGCCTGCACCTCCACGTGGGCGAGGCCACCGTCAAGACCCACCTGCTGCACGTCTTCGAGAAGCTGGCCGTCCGCGACCGCACGCGCGCGGTGACCCTCGCGCTGGAGCGCGGGTGGCTGGGACGCGAGGGGTCCTGACCGCTCGAGCGCGGCCTCGCAGGGCACCGGGCGGCCTCCGGAGCCCCGCGTGAGCGACCGCGCGCTGCCGTCGCGCCGGGGTCAGGAGGACTCGTCGCCGCCCGTGCGCGTGCCCGTGCCCGTGCCCTCGGCCGCAGGCGGGAGCCGCAGCGCGAGCTCGTGGCTGCGGACCCGCGCGGGCGACCAGTCGTAGGGCATGCGCGACACCGCCTCGGCGGCGCTGGTGACCCGCGGGTCCGCCGACGGGCCCGCGCCGTCGGCACCGACCTCCGCGTCGACCGCGTCGAGCAAGGCTTCGTCGGCGGCGCCGAGGCCGGACTCCTCGATCCGGGCGTGGAGCGCCTCCTCGAACGCGTGCCGCTCGGCCGCGACGCGGGCGACCCGCGGGTCGTCGACGGCCACGGCGTCGTCGAGGGCCTCCTCGGCCGCGTCGACTCGGTCCGCCTCACGGCGCAGCTCCGGCCACGTCGCGAGGGCCACGAAGCGGGTCGACTGCACGGCCGCCGCCCACGGCCCGAGCATGCGCTCCGTGACGAGCAGCGTGTCGAGGTCCTCCTGGCGGACGGAGCCCGCCGGCAGGTCCTCGAGGCGGCTCGCGACGACGTCCGACAGCAGGCCGAGACGGCTGCCCCGGGTGCGCAGGCGGCCGAGGGCGGTCCGTCGTCGACGCAGCGTCGCCTCCTGCTCGGCGAGCGAGTCCTCGAGCCGCGCGAGGACGACGGCCACCTCGGCCCCGTCGCCGCCCCCGGGGGCGGCGGCGCCCGCGAACGCGTCGCGGATCTCGTCGAGGGTGACGCCGGCGTCCGCCGTCCGGCGGATCCAGAGCAGCCGGATGAGGTCGTCGTGCCCGTAACGGCGGCGCCCGTCGGTGCCCCGCTCGGGTTCGGGGAGCAGGCCGAGGGCGTGCCAGTGCCGGATCGCGCGGGGCGTCGTGCCGACGAACGCGGCCGCGTCGCCGATGAGCACGCGGCGGGGCGGGACGAGGGAGGGGGTCACGGGCGGGCCTTCCTGGAGGTGGTCGGGGTCCAGCCGACCACGTGACGTCGGGTCACGTGCAAGTCGTCTCCGTCGCGGTCTGCGCCGTCGGAGGTCACGAAACGGTCACGGACCAAACCGATGTCGTGACGGCGGCGAACCCCTTGTACTTCACCAGGGACCACCACTCACAGCAAAGGACCTGATCATGATCGCCTTCTCCCGCAAGCGCATCGTCCGCGGCACCATCGGCGTCGTCGCCACCGGCGCCCTCGCCCTCACCCTCGCCGCGTGCTCCACCGACTCCGGCACCAGCACCGACGACGCCTCGTCGTCGTCGTCGTCGTCCGCGTCGAGCGAGCCCACCGCCGAGGCCACCCCCGCCGCGACCATCGCCGACCTCAGCAACGGCGTCGACACCCAGGTCACCGTCGACCAGTCCTTCGTCGACGCCCTCACCAGCCTCGGCCTCACCCCCGGAGTCGTCGGCACCGCCACCTTCACCGACGGCACCTTCGCGTTCCCCATCACCGGCGGCAACGTCGACTACTACGGCCCCGACAGCGACGTGCGCCCCTACGTCCAGGGCGAGATCGACCACGACGGCTCCGGCCTGTCGCTGACCGCCGGCGACACCGTCGTCGAGCTCTCCGACTTCCGCATCGACCCGGGCGAGAGCAAGCTCTACGGCACCGTCACCGCCAACGGCGAGGTCGCCGCCGAGGACGCCTACCTCTTCAACCTCTGGGGCGGCACCCTCGAGCCCCTCCAGATGGAGGGCACCAACGCCGTCCTCGAGGGCACCACCGTCCACATCAGCCCCGACGCCGCCGCCCTGCTGAACCAGACCTTCAGCACCGACGCCGTCCAGGACGAGATGCTCGTCGGCGTCGCCAAGATCACCGCCGCCACCGAGTAGTCCACCACTCGTCGGCGGTGACGACCGCGGAGCGATCCGCGGCCGGCCGTCCCTGGCAGAGCCCCCTGTCGAGCACCCGCTCGGCAGGGGGCTTCGCCACGTCCGGGGCCGGCCGGTCGGGGGCACGCGGCGGTGCCTTGTTCGCACGGCGGCGGGATCGTTCCCGCCGCCGTGCGACGAAGGCACCGCCGCACGAGAGCGCACCCCCTCGCGCGACGGCAGCTCCCCCTGGCGCGCCGGGCGAGCGGCGGAGTAGCGTCCGAGCCCTCAGACCCGAGGAGGAGTCATGACCGTCGTCCCGCGCCGCCAGCGACACGAACAGACCACCACCGTCGGGCCGGGCGGGACGACCGCCGCCGGACGGGGCGCCGGAGGCGGGGGGAACGAGTCGTGACCGAGTGGGTGGCGCTGCTGCGCGGCGTCAACGTGGGCGGGGTCACGATCCGGTCCGAGGAGCTCGCGTCCGCCGTCCGCTCCGCGGGCCTCGACGACGTCCGCACGGTGCTCGCCAGCGGCAACGTGCTCTTCACGACGCCGGACGCGCCAGGCACGTCGGCCGCCCCGGACGTGCCGGGTGAACCGGACGCGGCGGGCGGGGCGGACCGGGACGCCGCCTCCGGCCTGCGCGCCCGGCTCGAGGCGGCCCTCTCGGACCGGTTCGCCTACGAGGCCCGCGTCTTCGTCGCGCCGCGCTCGCGCGTCGTCGCGACGATCGACGCCTACCCGTTCGAGGAGCTCACCGACCGGCAGGCCTACGTCGTCGTCACCGACGACGCCGACGTCCTCGAGGACCTGCTCGCCGCCATGGCCGAGGCCGTGCGCGCCGACCGCACGGCGACCTCGTTCGAGCCCGGGACGCCCGCCCTCGACGACGTCGACCGGGTCGCGCGCGGCGACGGCGTCGCGTACTGGTCCTGCCCGAAGGGGGCGAGCACGACGACGCCCGTCGCGAAGGTGCTCACGAGGGCGCGGTTCCGCACGGCCACGACGACCCGCAACCTGGCGACCCTGCGGAAGCTCGTGTAGCCGCCACGGGCGGGTCGGGGGCCGGAGGCGAGGGTCCGGACGGCGGACCGGCCTGCGACTCGAGTCGCAAGCGAGGTCCCGACCCGCGCACCCTGTGCCGCGGCGCGCGCTCGACGACCGTGGAGGGCATGGACACGACACCCCACCTCCGCCCCCCGCGCCGACCGGGCCGCCCGCTCGCGCGCCTCGCCGCCGTCGCCGCGGCCGTCGCCCTCGCCCTGCCGCTCGCCGCCTGCGCGACGGGAGCGGCCCCCGCGACCGACCCCGCGCCTCCGGCCCCTCCCCTGCACCAGCCCGGCGGGCACGACCTCACCCGGGACGACGTCGACGCCTGGCTCGACGGCACCGTCGGCAGCGCGCTGCCGCAGACCGGCATCCCCGGGGCGACCGTGTCGGTCGTCGCCGACGGCGAGCTGCTCACCGCCCGCGGCTACGGCGTCGCCGACACGGGCACCGAGGGCGGCGACGCCCGACCGGTCGACCCGGACGACACGCTGTTCCGCGTGGGCTCCGTCTCGAAGGTCGTCTCGGCGACCGCGGTGATGCAGCTCGTCGAGCAGGGCCGCGTCGACCTCGACGCCGACGTGCAGCAGTACGTCGACGTCCCCCTCGACCTGCCGCGCGGCACCGTGACGCTGCGCCACCTGCTCACCCACACCGCGGGCTTCGAGGAGAAGATCGGCGGGCTGATCGGCACGCCCGGCGACGAGCTGCCGTTGCGCGACGTGGTCGCCGACCAGCCCGCCCAGGTCTTCGAGCCGGGCACGACGCCCGCGTACTCGAACTACGGCGCCGCCCTCGCGGGGTACGTGGTCGAGTCCGTGACCGGCGAGCCGTTCGCCGACGTGCTGCAGCGCGAGGTGTTCGACCCCGCCGGCATGACGTCGTCGTCGTTCGCCCAGCCGCTGCCCGCCGACCTCGACGCCCGCCTCGCGAAGGGCTACCCGGACGACTCGCAGCCCGCCGTCGCCACCGAGGTCGTGAACGCCGCCCCGGCCGGGGCGATGTCGGCGACGGCGACGGACATGGCGCGCTTCATGCTCGCCCACCTCGACGAGCTGCCCGCCGAGCAGGCGCTGCTCGCACCGGACACCCTCGCCGAAATGCACCGTCCCGCCCTCGACGAGGACCAGCTCGGGGGCTTCGCCGACGGCCAGCGCATGGACCTCGGGTTCTTCGACGACGGCGTCCCGGGCGTGCCCGCGCTCGGGCACGACGGCGACACGACCGTGTTCCACACGGCGATGCGGATCTTCCCCGAGTCCGACGCGGGCGTCTTCGTGTCGTTCAACGGCAACGGACGGTCCGCGACGGACACGCTCGACCTGCGCACCGCGGTGCTCGACGGCTTCGCCGACCGGTACCTGCGCGACGTCGACGCGGCCGCCGACGCGGGCGGCGACGACGCGACCGGTGGGACCGGGACGACGGACGTCGAGGGCGGCGCCGACGCGGCAGCGCTCGCGGGCACGTACACGACGTCGCGCACCCCGTTCTCGAACCCGGGAGCCCTGCTGGCCCTCAGCGGCCAGACCACGGTCGCGGCGCGCGAGGACGGCACGATCGCGGTGACGCCGAAGCCGTTCGGCACGACGACGGGCGTCTACGAGCGCACGGGCGAGCACCAGTGGCGCGAGGTCGGCGGGGACCGGCTGCTCGCGACGCGCACCGACGACGACGGCCGGGTGACGGGCGTCACGTGGGGCGCGGTCTTCACCATGCTGCCGGCGGCGCCCACCCAGCAGGCGGGCCTCGTGCTGCCCCTCGTGGCCCTGTCGGTGCTCGTGCTGCTCGGCTCGGTGCTCGCCTGGCCGACCGCGGCGCTCGCCCGGGTCGGCCGTCGCGACGACGACGGTCGTCCGGTGCGTCGACCGCGGGGGGCCGGAGTCGGTGGTCGCGCCCTGCTGCTGTCCCGCCTCGGCCAGGTGGCCGTCCTGGTCGCGCTCGCCGGCTGGGCCGTGTCGGCGGTGCAGGCGATGTCGTTCCAGGACGTCCCGGCGGCCGGGCTGCGCGTGCTGCAGGTGCTGCAGCTGCTCGGCGTCGTCGCGATCGTGCCCGCCGTGCTCGCCGTGGTGCGGGCGGTGCGGACGCGGCGGGGCTGGCTCGTCGTCGCGGGGCGCGTCCTCGTGGTGGGCGCCCTCGTGGCCCTGGCCTGGTTCGCGGTCGCGTACCGGCTGCTCGGCGTGAGCGTGGCCTTCTGATGACGGGCACGGACCCGGGGCGGTCACCGCTCCTCCCCGGCACCGGGGGCGGTCGATCCGTCCCCGGTGCCCCCGGCGCGGCGCCCGGCGACGGCGCCACCTGCCATGCTCGGGACGTGACCCGGACACCACCTGTCGCCGGAGCTCGGCGGCCCGACGAGCTCGGCCCCGACCGCGGCCCCCGCTCCGACCCCGGTGCCGGCCCCGACTCCGGCCCGCGGGGCACCGTGGGCCGCGCCGTGCGCCGCGCGCTGGACCGTGCCGGCGTGCGCAGCGAGACCGGGCGCGACACCGTGCTCGCGGTCGCCTGGGCGCTCGCGACCCTCGCCCTGCTCGGGCTCCTCCTCGCCTACGGCGAGTTCTACGGCGTGACGCGCGCCGTCCCGTCGGCCCAGGTCGCGGTGACCTGCGCCCTGGCGGTCGTGCAGTGCCTGCCCCTGGCCCTGCGCCGCCGCTCCCCCGTCGTCACGCTGCTGGTGGTGGCGGTGCTCCAGGCCGCCCTGCTCGCCGTCGTGCCCCGCGGCATCGCCCTCTGGGGTGCCGCGCCCCTCGTCGCGGCGTTCACGGTCGGCACGCTGCTGCCGGCCCGGCGCACCGTGGCCGCGGTGGCCGCCGCGCTCGGCGTGACCGTCGTGGGGGCCGCCCTGGGGGCCACCGGCGTCGTCCGCTCCGCGTTCTCCAGCGCACCCCTCGACGCACTGTCCCCGACGGGCACGCTCGTCGAGGCGGCCTCCCTCACCGCGAGCGGCGTCGTCGTGCTCGCGGTGGCCGCCGCCGTCGGGTCCTGGACCTCGCTGCGTCGGGCGCACGACCGCGACGTCCGGGCCCGCGCGAGCGAGGCCGTCGAGCACCAGGCGACCCGCACCCGTGCGGCCGTGGCCGCCGAGCGCACCCGCATGGCGCGTGAGCTGCACGACGTCGCCGCCCACCACCTCACCGGCCTCGTCGTGCAGGCGGGTGCCGCCGAGCGGCTCGTCGACGTGGACCCCGAGCGTGCGAAGCAGAGCCTGCGCACCGTCCGGGCGCAGGGTCGCGAGACGCTCGACGCGCTGCGCAGCATCGTCGGCATCCTCCGCGAGACCGGTGAGGGCGGCGACGGCACGACGCCGGTGCCGGGCCTGGCCGACGTGCCGGGACTCGTCGACGCGGCCCGCGCCTCCGGCACCGACGTCGTCGTGACCGGCGCTCGCGACCTGCCGACGCTGGCGCCGCTCGCGGACGTCACCGCCTACCGCACCGTGCAAGAGGGGCTGGCCAACGCCCGCCGCCACGCACCGGGTGAGCGGGTGACGCTCGAGCTCACCGTCGCGGACGACGTCGTCGGGGTCGTCGTCGAGAACGCCCTGCCCGCGGGCGGCGCCGCCGCCGGACGAGCGGGCTACGGGCTGGTCGGCATGCGCGAGCGCGCCGCTCTCGTCGGGGGCGGGCTCGAGGCCGGGCCCACCGCCTCCGGCACGTGGCGGGTGCGCCTCACCGTCCCCACCGAGCCGGTCCCGTCCGCCGCCGCGGCACCCGCCGCGGCACCGGCACGGGTGGAGCCGTCCACGCGGGCGACCGACGGGGGCGGCGCGTGATCCGCGTCGTGCTCGTCGACGACCAGTCGATCGTGCGCACCGGGTTCCGCGTCGTCCTCGAGACGGCCGGAGGCGTCGAGGTCGTCGGCGAGGCGTCCGGCGGCCGCGAGGCGGTCGCCCTCGTCGCCGACCTGCGGCCCGACGTGGTCGTCATGGACGTGCGGATGCCCGGGGGCGACGGCATCGAGGCGACCCGGGCGATCGTCGCCGCACGCGCCGACGGCGACGCGGCCGGTGCCGGTGCCGGTGCCTCGGCCCGCCCGGCGGTGCTCGTCGCCACGACCTTCGACCTCGACGAGTACGTGTTCGGTGCCCTCGAGGCAGGTGCGAGCGGTTTCGTGCTCAAGGACGCCGAGCCCGACGAGTTCGTCGCCGCGGTGCGCGCGCTCGCCGAGGGACGGGCGGCGCTCGACGGGGTGACGACCCGCCGCGTCGTCTCGGAGGCGGTGCGCCGCCGGGCCGCGTCGACCGTGGAACCCGCGCCCGACGTGCTCACGCCCCGCGAGCAAGAGATCGTGCGCCTGCTCGGCGACGGCCTCTCGAACGACGAGATCGCCGCACGGCTCGTCATCGAGACCAGCACCGTCAAGTCGCACCTCACACGGGTGATGACGAAGCTCGGCACGAGGGACCGCCTGCAGACGGTCGTCTGGGGGTACCGCTCGGGGCTGCTCGTGTAGAGGTCGATAACCTTATCAAGCGACCCGCTCCTTGATAAGGTTATCGCCGTGCGTGATGCCACTGACAATCCCTTCCGCCCTGGCTCTGACACCGTGCCCGACGTGTGGGCAGGCCGCGTCGAGCAGCTGAGCGACTGGCGCGACGTCGTACGTCCTCGCCTCGTGCGCGGGCTCCCCGAACGAGGTCGCACGATCCTCGGTGAGCCGGGACTCGGCAAATCGTCGCTGGTGAGGCGCATCGCGCACCGGGCACGAGAGGCGGGCGATCTCGTGACGCCGCAGCTCCGAGTGCCCGGCGGGGCCGACGCGCTCCGACTCGTGGCCGCAGCCGTCCTGGAGCTCGCAGAAGAGGCGGGACTCTCGACACGTCGTGAGAAGCGCGTCGCCGACGCCCTGCGCCGGGTCGAGTCCGTCGCCGCGGGCGGCATCTCGGTCCGCTTCGGAGCCGTCGGCGACGGCCCCGAACCCTGGAAGGCGCTCAGTGACCTGCTCCTCGAGGTGGGTGCGGCGGCGACCGAGCAGGGGCGCGTCGCCCTCGTCCACGTCGACGAGGTCCAGAACGTCACGGACGAGGCCGCCCTCTCGCAGCTGCTCGTCGCGCTGGGTGACGCGATCACGCACGAGACGACCCTCGTGCTGCCCGGAGGCGCCCGGGTCTCCCGCTCCCTCCCCCTCGCCGTGTACCTCACCGGTCTCCCCGACTTCGAGGACCGCGCCGGAGCACAGAAGGGCGCGACCTTCGCCCGGCGCTTCCGGACGACCGTCCTCACCGCCCTGGACGACGACGACGTGCGCGCTGCACTGCAGGACTTCGTCGTCCCCGGTTGGGAGGTGCCCGGGCGCGACGGCGACGTCGGTCGCGTCCGCATGACCGCAGAAGCGGCGAACGCCATCGTCGAGATCTGTCGGGGAGAGCCGTTCCTGTTCCAGCTCGCCGGCGAGCGCGCGTGGTACGCGGGCTCGGGCGACACGGTCACCCGCGACGACGTCCTCGTCGGCTGGCGAGGGGCGCACAGAGAAGCGACGGCGCACGTGGAACGGATCCTCGCGCGCCTGCCCGAGCGCGAGCGGTCCTTCTTGGACGCGATGGCCCGTACCGAGCCCGCCGAGCGACGCCTGCTGCGGCTCGCCGTCGAGAGCGGGTTCGCCAGCTCCTCGGCGGCGGCCACGACCGCCCAGCGGCTCGACACGGTGCGCGGCATCATCGCGCGAGGCCCGCTCTACACGTTCCGTCACCGCGCGATCGAGGCGTACCTCACCAGCGAGTGGCCCACCGTGCGCTGAAGGGATGCCACCGGCGGCGGTGGTCAGCGCAGGTGGTCGGGGTGCTCCTGGAACCAGCGCACGAGGGCCCGGAGCGCCGGCTGCACGGCGTCGCCCGGCTCCTCCTCGTCGAGCTCGGCGAAGGTCGTGCGGAAGCCCGGCACCTCGGTGAGCCGGGCGTCGTCGGTCGGGGCGAAGGCCATCGTCCAGTCCGGGAACCGACGCTCCGTCGTCGGCTCCTTGAGCAGCGTGCGCACCTGGTCGTGCCGCGAGTCCGCCGTGATGCGGCGCATCTTGTCGAGCACGGCCTCGTCGGGGCCCTCGAGCAGCTGCAGGAAGTAGCCGTTCTTCGAGAACAGCACTCCCGTCACGTCGACGGCGGCGTTCGCGTCGCGGCTCGTGGCGAGCAGGGCGGCCAGGTCGTCGTCACCGAAGGGCTCGGTGGCGATGCTGGAGTAGACGACGGTGAGCACGGGACCTCCACGGTCGGGTCGGCGGACGGGTCAGGGCGGGTCAGGGCGGTGCGGGCACGGGTCCGGGCGGGCGGGGCGGGTCGCGTCCGGTCGGCCCAGGCAACACCACGCCGCCGACGTCCGCCCGGGTGCGGGCCACGGTGCGCACCCGGCACCTGCACGACGCCCTGCGCCGGAGGCCCCGCGCGGGTTACCGTGGTGGTGCACGTCACCGGCGCGAGAGGCGACCATGCGACACGACGGAAACCCCGACGGCCTCCCGGCCGACGACCGCCCCGCCGAGGGCGAGCTCGACGCGTGGTCGAGCGACCTGCACCGCGAGCTCGACTCGTGGAGCGAACGGGACCGGCTCGCCGACGCCGAGCGGCAGCGGGAGCGCGAGCTGGAGCAGCTGCGCGCCCGACAGGCCGAGGCCCGGCGCCGGGAGGACGAGCGGCGCCGCCGCCAGGCCGCCCTGCCGCCGGAGCTGCGCGACGCCGACGAGGACGACGACCTCGGCCCCGGTCCCCGGCGCCGTCTCGTGATGGGCACCTCGCGGGTGCTCGCGGTCGTCGCGCTCGTGGCGGCCCTGGCGCTCGCGGTGACCACCGTCCTCTGACCGCTCTCGGCGACGCCCGTCGCGCATCTCTCCGGTGACGTCCGGGATGACGCGTCCAGGACGCGCGGGGTACCGTCGACCGACCGCCTCGTCCGGCGAGGGGTCCCGCCAGCCCCCGAGCAGGATCGAGCACCGTGTCCCAGCCGACCGACGAGCCCGTCGACCCGCCCCGCCGCACCCCCCGTCGCGGACGCCGTGGGGCCGTGGCGCCCCGCCACGCACGCCGCCGCCGCGCCGGTGCCGCGGTCGTCCTGCCGGCGATCGCCGGAGTGCTCACGACGGCCCTCGTGCTGCCCGCCGGCTACGCCGCGTACAGCTACGCCCGCTTCGACCGGGGCGTGACCCGCGTCGACGCCATCCCCGCGCCGTCGTCGTCGAGCACGCCGGACGACGTCGACGGCGAGGCGATGAACATCCTGCTCGTCGGTGACGACCACCGCCCCGACGGGGCCTCCCCCGAGGTGCTCGCCGAGCTCGGCACGGACGACGACGGCGGGGCGACGAACACCGACACGATGATCGTGCTGCACGTCGCCGGCGACGGTCGCAGCGCGACGATGATCTCGCTGCCGCGCGACTCCTACGTGGACATCCCCGGGCACGGCCGCGACAAGCTCAACGCCGCGTTCGCGTACGGCGAGCGCGACGGCGGCACCGGTGCGGGCGCCCAGCTGCTCGTCTCGACGGTGCAGGACCTTACCGGGCTCACCATCGACCACTTCGTCCGCGTCTCGTTGCTCGGCTTCTACGACGTCGTCTCGGCGCTCGGCCCCGTCGACGTGTGCCTGAACGCTCCCGTGAAGGACCGGTGGACGGGCCTCGACCTGCCCGCGGGCACGTCGACGCTCGACGCGAAGCAGGCGCTCGCGTTCGTCCGCCAGCGCCACGGCCTGCCCGGCGGCGACCTCGACCGCCAGGTGCGCCAGCAGTACTTCCTCACCGTCGAGGCGGAACGGCTGCTCTCGGCGGGGACGCTGCTCGACCCCGTGAAGTCGGGAGCGGTGCTCGACGCGGTCAGCGGGTCGCTCGAGATGGACGCCGGGCTCGACGTCCTGCGGCTCGCCCGTCAGGTGCAGCACCTGCGCCCCGAGGCGATCCGGTCGGCGACGATCCCCATCACGGGCACGCCGACGATCACCGTGGGGGGCCGACCGCTCTCCATCGTCGAGGTCGACCACGAGGCGATGCCGGCGTTCGTCGCGCAGCTCGTCGGTCCGACGCAGGCCTACGAGGGCTCCTCGGCGGCGGACCCGTCCACGGTGACCGTGCAGGTGCTCAACGGGTCGGGGACGAGCGGTGCCGCGGGCACGGCGAGCGACGCCCTCGGGGCACTGGGCTTCGTGACGGCCGAGCCGGGCTCGTCGCCGACCACGTCGGTGAGCACCGTCCGCTACCCGTCGGGGCAGGAGGCGCAGGCCCGGGCGGTCGCGGAGGCCGTCCCCGGCGCGGTGCCGGTCCAGAGCGCCGACGTGACGTCGGTGACGCTCGTGCTCGGCACGGACGGCGTCGCGGTGCCGCTCCCGGCACCCGCCGTCGACCCCGGCGCCGAGGACGGCCCCGGGGCCGGGGGCGGCTCAGGGGCCGACGGCGCCGGGGCCGGGGACGCGGCGGACGCACCGGCGACGGTCGAGGAGGCCGCACCTCCGGCCCCGTCGCCGACGCCCGCCGGCACGAGCTACGCCGAGGTGCGCTGCATCAACTGACGCGGCACGGGCGGTCGCCCGCCCGGGTCAGCGGACGCGCGTCGGCTCGTCGGAGCCGCCGCGGTCGTCGTCCTCGCCGGGGAGGTGCACGTCCGCCACGGTCACGTCGATCGCGGCGACCTCCATGCCGACGATGGTGCGGATCGCGTCCGCGATGCTGTCGCGCACCGCGTCGGCGACGTCCTGCAGGGGGACGGGGTACTCGGCGACGACGACGTCCGCGGCCACCTGGCGCTCGCCGACCTCGACGCTGACGCCCTGCGCGTGGTCCTGCTGGCCGACGACGCCGCGGATGGAGCCGAGCGCGCGCGCCGCGCCGCCGCCGAGCGCGTGCACGCCGCGGACCTGACGGGCCGCGATGCCGGCGACCTTGCCGACCACGGCATCGGAGACGACGTTGCGGCCGCCGGCGGTCGTGCCGGTGCCGGTCGACGTGCCGGTCGTCGGGGTGCTGTCGAGGGCGGTGGTCTTCGTGCTGTCGGCCATGGCGGCTCCTTCCGGTCTGCCCGCCGGTCGTGCCAGCGGGTGCTGTACGGGGAGGGCGGGTCGTCTCCGAGGATCGTCACGGTCCCTCGCCCGACGCCCAGGCACCTCCCAGCCCGGCCTCGCCCCCCGGCCCCGGCCCCGTGGGCACGCGGGCACGCGGTCGCGCGGTCGCGCGGTCGCGCGGTCGCGCACGGCGGTGCCTTCCTCGCACGGCGGCGGAGTTCTTTCCACCGCCGCGCGAGAAAGGCACCGCCGCAGCACTCGCGGCAGCGCCGCAGCACCCGCAGCACCCGCGGCACCGTCACCGCGCCGCGGCAGCGCGGCAGCGCCCAGCGCCGCGCGCTCCGGGCTCAGCGGCCCCGCTCGACGACGCGGGGCGTCGCGACGCCCGCCGGCGCGGTCACCGTCACCGCGCCTCCGGCCCGCTCGACGCGGTACGTGGTGGGCGCCGCGGTGACGTGGTCGTGCACGACGACGTCGCGCACCCCGTCGGGCCCGGGGAACACGTGCAGCGTGAGCCCGTCGGCCCAGTCGGCGTCGGGCCGGTCGAGGTGCGCCGACACGGGCACGACGGCGCCCTCTCGCACGTACAGCGGGAGGGTGTCGTACCCGTGCCGCTCGGTCCGCCACCGGCCGCCGTCGACGACCTCGTCGGTGAACCAGTTCGTCCACCGCCCCTCGGGCAGGTACGCCTCGACGGTGCCGTCGGCGGTGAAGACGGGCGCGACGAGCAGGTCGGGCCCCAGCAGGTACTGGGTGTCGACGTGCACGACGGCGCGGTCGTCGGGGAACTCGAGCAGCATCGGCCGCATCACGGGCACGCCCCGCTCGTGCGCCTCGACGCCCGCGGCGAAGAGGTACGGCATCAGGGACAGCTTCAGCCGCGTGAAGGAGCGCGCGACCTCGACGGCCTCGTCGTCGAAGTCCCACGGCACCCGGTACGAGCTCGACCCGTGCAGGCGCGAGTGCGACGAGAGCAGGCCGAACGCGAGCCAGCGCTTGAAGACGCCGGCGTCGGGGAGCCCCTCGAAGCCGCCGATGTCGTGCGCCCAGAAGCCGAAGCCGCCCATCGCGAGCGACAGCCCGCCGCGCAGCGTCTCGGCCATCGACACGTGGCTGGACGAGTTGTCGCCGCCCCAGTGCACGGGCATCGCCTGCCCGCCGACCGTCGCCGACCGGGCGAAGAGGACCGCGTCGTCCGCCCCGCGCGCCTCGACGAGGACGTCGTGCACGGCGGCGTTGTAGAGCTGCGCGTAGAGGTTGTGCATCGCCTCGGGGTGGCTGCCGTCGTGCCAGACGACGTCGGTGGGGATCCGCTCGCCGAAGTCGGTCTTGATCGCGTCGACGCCCTGGTCGATCAGGGTCCGCACGTGCCGCTGGAACCACGCGGTCGCCTCGGGGTTCGTGAAGTCGACGAGCGCCATGCCCGCCTGCCACATGTCCCACTGCCAGACGTCGCCGTCGGGCTTCCGCACGAGGTACCCGGCGGCGGCGCCCTCGTCGAAGAGGTGCGACTCCTGCGCGACGTAGGGGTTCAGCCAGGCGCAGGTGCGCAGCCCCCGGTCGTGCAGGCGGGCGAGCATGCCCTCGGGGTCGGGGAACGCGGCGGGGTCCCAGGTGAAGTCGGTCCAGCGGAACTCGCGCATCCAGAAGCAGTCGAAGTGGAACGCCGACAGCGGCAGGTCCCGGTCGCGGAACCCGTCGAGGAACGAGGTGACGGTGGCCTCGTCGTAGTCGGTGGTGAAGCTGGTCGACAGCCAGAGGCCGTAGCTCCACGCGGGCACGAGCGCGGGCCGGCCGGCGAGCGCGGTGTACCGGTCGAGGACGTCCTTGGGGGTGGGCCCGGCGACGACGAGGTACTCGAGGGACTCTCCCTCGACGCTGAACTGCACCTTCTCGACGTTCTCGCTGCCCACCTCGAACGAGACGCGGCCAGGGTCGTCGACGAGCACGCCGTAGCCCTTGTTCGTGAGGTAGAACGGCACGTTCTTGTAGGCCTGCTCGCTGACGGTGCCGCCGTCGGCGTTCCACACGTCGACGGTCTGCCCGTTCTTCACGAGCGGCCCGAACCGCTCGCCGAGGCCGTAGACGTGCTCGCCGACGCCGAGGTCGAGCTGCTCGTGCACGTGGGGGGTGCCGGAGGCGTCGGTCACGTGCCCGACGGACCGGTGCCCCGATCCCGTCAGCCGTCGCCCGTCGGCGTCGGTGAACTCGAGCGACCAGGGCGCGCCCTCGCGCACGGTCGCGGTGAGGGGGCCGGAGGTGAGGGTGCCCACCCCGTTCGCCACGACGACGTCGCCGTGCAGGGTGCCGTCGTCGCCGGGCAGGTCGAAGCCGCCGCGGCCGCGGGTGCCCCGGTGGTGCTCGATCCTGACCCGGATGACGCCCTCGGCGGGGGACGTGAGGCGGACGGTGAGGGTGGGCCGGTTGAGCGTGTCGCCGCGGTGCTGGATCCGCTTGGTGGGGGCGAGGGCGACGAGGGCGCCGTCGCGCTCCTCGACGGTGCGCGCCTCCTGGGCATAGAGGGCGGTGACGCCGGGCAGGATCTCCCAGTAGCCGTCGGTGAACTTCATGCGCGGGGGCTCCCCTGGTCGGTGCGGGCGGCGGTGCGGGCGGCGGTGCGGGCGTCGCGGGTGCGGCGCTGCGGGCGCGGGCGCGGGTGCGGAGCGGCGCTCATCCCTTGATCCCGCCGGAGATGAGGTCGAGCCGCCAGAAGCGCTGCAGGAAGAGGACGAGCAGCACGAGGGGCACGATCGACACGGCGGCGCCGGTGATGGCGAGCGAGTACAGCGCCGGGGCGCCGGAGCCCTTGGCGAGCAGGGTGAACAGGCCGACGGTGAGCGGGAAGTCGCCCTCGTCGCTGAGCATGACGAACGGCAGCAGGAAGTTGTTCCAGATGCCGACGAACTGCAGGAGGAACACGGTGACCATGCCGGGCACCATGATCGGCAGCACGACGTGGCGGAAGGTGCGCCACTCCCCGGCGCCGTCGAGCCGCGACGCCTCGAGGATCTCCTGCGGCACGGACGCCTGCGCGAAGACGCGGGAGAGGTAGATGCCGAAGGGGCTGATGATGATCGGCAGCAGCACGCTGAGCGGTCCGCCGGCGAGGCCGATCTCGCTGAGCAGGATGTACTGCGGGATCGCGAGGGTGATGCCGGGGATGAGCACGCCGGCGAGGATCATGAAGAAGATCGCGTCGCGCCCGGGGAACGAGTACTTGGCGAGGGCGTACCCGGCCATCGTGGACACGAAGGTCGAGAGCACGCCACCGACCCCGGCGTAGAGCAGGGAGTTCGCGGCCCAGCTGAGGTACTGGCCGCCCTCGTAGGTGAACAGCTCGGCGAGGTTCGCGCCGAGGCCGGTGCCGGGGGCGAACGAGAACGAGGTGAACAGCTCGCCGGGCGACTTCGACGACGCGACGAAGACCCACGCGACGGGCACGAGGCAGTAGATCGCACCGATCAGCAGCACGACGGTGGGCAGCACCTTGCCGGCGCCGCCCGGCCCGCCGCGGGTGCCGGACCGTCCGCCCCGACCCCGGTCGGACACGCTGCCGACGCCGTCCCGGCGGGCGGGCCGGGTCTCGACGGCGGTCACGAGGCCGCCTCCGAGCGCTTGCGGTTGGCGATGCCGAGCACGAGCGCCGAGAGCAGCACGGTGCCGAGGGCGAGCACGGTCGACGAGGCGGCGGCCGACGGCAGGTCGTCGGTGAGGAACGCGTCGCGGTAGATGGTCATGAGGGGGGCCCAACTCTGGGTGATGTCGGTGGTGAGGGGACGCAGCGTGTTCGGCTCGCCGTAGAGCTGCAGGGTGCCGATGAGCGCGAAGACGCCGGTGAGGACGAGCGCGGGCACGACGAGCGGCACCTTGATGCGCAGGGCGATCTGCAGCTCGCTGGCACCGTCGAGGCGGGCCGACTCGTAGATGTCGGTGGGGATGCCCCGCAGCGACGTGTAGATGATGATCATGTTGAAGCCGACGCCGCCCCAGATCGCGATGTTGGCGAGCGACCCGAACAGCCCGTTCCCCTCGAGGAACGGCACCGGCCCCCAGCCGAGCGCCTCGGTGACGTACGAGAAGGGGCTGGTGAGCGGCAGGTACATGAAGCCCCAGAGCAGTGCCGCGGTGACGCCGGGCACGGCGTAGGGGATGAAGATCGCGGTGCGCGAGAACCGCTTGGCGCGCACGGCGGGCACGTCGAGCAGCAGCGCGAAGAGCAGCGCTAGCCCGAGGGTGAGCGGCACCGCGATGAGCCCGTAGACGGCGAGCCGCCCGAAGCTGGCGAGCAGCTCGGCGTCCTGGAACACGGCGGCGTAGTTCTCGAACCCGACGAAGCGGTCGACGCGGACGCCGAGCACCGAGGTGCCGAGCTCGATGCGGTACGCGCGCAGGCTCGACCAGATCGTGTAGAGCAGCGGCACGAGCATGAACACGACGAAGAGCACGACGGCGGGCGCGACGAAGAGGTACGGCGCGACGGGCACGCGGCGGCGGCCGGCGGGGCGCGGGGCGCGGCCGGTGCGGACGGGGTGCACGACCTCGGGGCGCAGGGCGCCTCCGTCGGCGGCGCGGGACGGGGTGCTGGTGCTGGTCATCGGTCGCTGGTCCTCACCTGGTAGCCGACCTTCTCCATGTCGGCGACCACGGCCTCCTGCGTCGCGACGAAGGCGTCGCGCCAGGGGGTGCCGCGCGAGATCGCCGCGTTGAGCTCGTCGGTGAACACGGTCTTGGCGAGGCTCACGTTGGGGCCCCACGTCACGGGGACGACGTCGGTCGAGACGTCGGCGGCGACCTGCCAGAAGTCGGCCTGGTCGGGCATGAGCGACGGCGGGGCGCCGGTCTCGGCGAGCTCCTGGCCCACGATCGAGGCGGGGTAGGTGAGCCGGTCGTCGATGAGCGACTGCGAGCCGCCCTCGCTGGCGTTCATCCAGCGCACGAACTCGGCGGCCTCCTCGGGGTGGTCGCTGTTCTCGGTGACGATCATCGCCGAGCCGCCCTGGAACGGCACGCCCGTGTCGCCGGGCGTCCACTGCGGGACGGGCGCCATGGCCCAGTTCCCGCTCGTGTCGGGGGCGACGCCGGCGAGGACGCTGGGCGCCCAGATGCCGGCGATCCAGCCGGCGATGCTGCCGTCGTTGACGCGGGCGTTGTACTCGGGCGACAGCAGCGGCCCGGTGTCGACGACGCCCTCGTCGGCGAGCTGCTCGAAGAAGTCGGCGACCTCGAGGCTCCGCTCGTCGGCGATGCCGATGGTCCAGACGCCGTCCTCGACGCTCCACCACTCGGCGCCGGCCTGGGCCGAGACCCCGGCGTAGAGCGCGAGCTCGCCGCCGGGAGCGGAGGCGAGCACGGCGTCGGGGTCCTGCTCGTGCACGGCGCGGGCGGCGTCGGCGAACTCCTCCCAGGTGGTGGGCACCTCCTGCCCCGCCGCGGCGAGCACGTCGGTGCGGTAGGTCATCACCATGGGTGCGGCGTCCTGCGGGACGCCGTAGACGACGCCGCCGAAGGTGGTCTGCGCCCAGGTGCCCTCGGTGAAGTCGTCGTCGATGTCGGTGACGAGCTCGGTGACGTCACGGGGCACCTGCGCGACGACGAGCGCCGGCAGGGTCGTGTACTCGACGAGCGCGACGTCGGGGGCGTTCCCGGCGCGGCTCGAGGTGAGCAGCTTCGCGGCGGAGTCGTCGCCGCCGCCCGCGTCCGTGTGCCGCACGCGGATGTCGGGGTGCTCGGCCTCGAAGGCCGCCACCTGTTCCTTCTGGCCGGTGCCCCAGCCCCAGAAGTCGAGGGTGACGACGTCGCCGTCGCTCCCCGTGGGGGCGCAGCCGGTCAGTGCCGCTCCCCCGATCAGGACGGTCGCCAGTGCGACCGCCCTCTTCGCCGTCCTGTCCACGGGCATCTCCTTCGACGCTGTGCTTCGCTGTGCGCCGCCCGGTCGGGCGGTCGCGGTGGTGCGGGTGCTGCGGGTCGTGCGGGTGCTGCGGGTCGTGCGGGTGCTGCGGGTCGTGCGGGTGCTGCGGTGGTGCCGGAGTCGCGGGTCGGTCAGGCGCGCGCCTCGCGCACGCAGGCCACGGCCCCGGCGGGGACGACGAGCTCGCCCGTCGCCTCACGCCCCGAGACGAGGTCGACGCCGTGCACCTCGACGCGCTGGTCGACGTCGCCGTGGTTGATCGCGAAGAGCCAGCTGCCGTCGGCCGAGGTGCGGCGGGTGCGCTCGAGGCCGGCGTCGCCGGGGGCGACGGGCGCGATGCCGCGCTCGGCGACGACGTCGGCGACGAACGCCGCCAGCGAGTCGGCGTCGAGGTGCGTCGAGAGGTAGTGCGCGACGCCTCCGCCGGCGACCTCGCGGCGGTAGCGGGCGGGCTCCCCCGCGAGCTGCCCGGTGGTGAACGTGTCGACGACCTCGGCGGCCGTGCCGTCGCCCCAGGCCTGCGGGCGGCCCAGCTCGGTCCACACCTCGCCCCGCGCCCCGGACGACAGCTCGACGGTGACGCCCTCGAGCAGCGGGAAGGCCTCCTCGACGCGGACGCCGAGCAGCTCGCGCAGGGCTCCCGGGTACCCGCCGTCGAGCACGCGGCCGTGCACGTCGACGATGCCCGAGAACGGGGTGACGACGAGGGCGCCGCCGGACGCGACGTGCGCGTCGAGGGCGGCCACCGCCTCCGGCTCGAGCAGGTACGTCGTCGCGACGACGACGAGGTCGTAGCCGGCGAGGTCGGCGGTCGGGGCGACGACGTCGACGGCGACGCCGAGGCGCGACAGCGCCCGGTGCACGGCGAGCGGCTGGTCGAGGGCGCGCAGGTCGACTGTGGGGAGGTTGCTCGACCGCATCGCGGCCGCGCTCACCTCGCTGAAGAGGACGGCGACGCGGGCCCGCTCGACGCGGGACCCGACGACCTCGCGGATCCCGCGGAGCACGGCGCCGAGCTCGCAGACCTCGCGGAACACCTTCGTGTCGGCGCCGGCGTGCTGCACGACCGACGAGTGGTGCTGCTCGCTGCCCGCGGTCGAGGCCCGCCACTGGAAGAACAGCGTGCCGTCGGCACCGTGCGCGACGTGCGCGAGGCTGTTGCGCAGCAGCTCGCCCGGCGACTTCGCCCGGTTGCGGGGCTGCCAGTTCACCGCCGAGGTGGAGTGCTCGATGAGCAGCCACGGGTCGCCCTGCGCGATGCCCCGGGTGCGGTCGGCGCTGAACGACAGCTCGCCCCAGCGCTCGGGGTCCACGCCGATCGTGTAGTGGTCGTTGCTCACGAGATCGACCTCGCGGGCCCACCCGGCGTAGTCGTGCACCCCGGGGTGGTTCTGGATCATGGCGTTCGTCGTCACGGGCACGTGCGGCGTGACCCGGCGCAGCACCTCGCGCTCGGCACGGTAGTGGTCGAGCAGGGCGTCGCTGCTGAAGCGCTCGAAGTCGAGCAGCAGGCCCGGGTTGTGGCTGGTGCCCGTCCAGCGCGGGGCCTGCACCTGGTCGAACGACGTGTACCGGTGACCCCAGAAGGCACTGCCCCAGTGCTCGTTGAGCGCCTCGACCGTGCCGTGCCGCTCGGCGACCCAGCGGGCGAAGGCGGCCGAGGACTCGTCGCTCCAGCAGTGGTGGTTCTCGTTGCCGAGCTCGTTGCTCACGTGCCAGAGGCGCAGTGCCGGGTGCTCGCCGTACCGCTCGGCGAGGGCCTCGACGATGCGGAGGGCGTGGCGGCGGAAGACCGCGGACGCCGGCGACCAGCCGAGCCGTCCGCCCTGCGACGCCCGGACGCCGCGGTCGTCGACCCGGCCGATCTCGGGGTGCGCCCGCCAGAGCCAGATCGGGGGCGCGGCCGTGGGGGTGGCGAGGTTCACGCCGATGCCGGCGTCGGCACAGAGGTCCATGACGCGGTCGAGCCAGCGCCAGTCGTGCTCGCCGTCGGCGACCTCGATCAGGCCCCACGAGAAGACGCCCACGTTGACGCTGTTCGCACCGGCGCGGCGCATCAGCGCGACGTCCTCCTCGACGACGTGGTCGGGCCACTGCTCGGGCGACCAGTCGCCGCCGAGGGCGAACCCGTCGGCGATCCAGGGGAAGGTGCTGCCCTCGGGCAGGTCTCGCGAGCGGGACGTCGTCGTCGTCATGGGGGCCTCTCGGTGGGAGTGCGGGCGGGTGCGGGAGCGTGGTGTCGAAGCGCTTCGACGGCGGGCGACGGGCAGCGCCGCCGACGGGGGCGGGTCAGCGGCGGAGGACGGAGCCCTTCGCCAGGTACGTGGGCGGCAGCAGCTCGACCCCGGGCGGGACCGTGCCGTCGACCTGGGCGACCGTGAGCTCGACGGCGCGACGCCCCGAGTCCTCGGCGGGCAGGGGCACGACGTCGAGCGCGGGCGTGACATCGTCGGTGTCGAAGCTCGAGCAGGCGGACACCACCGACAGGTCGCGCGGCACCTCGACGCCGGCGTCGTGCAGGGTCCGCAGCACGGCACGGTGGGCACGCTCGTGGCAGTTCAGCACGAGGGCGGTGACGTCGGGCAGCGCGGCGCGGACGGCGGCGACGGGCTCGCCGGCACCGCTCGACGGCGCGAAGGTCCCGCGCAGCCCCGCGGGATGCGCCTCGACGGCGGCCGTGAACGCGTCGCGGAACCGCGGGGCGAAGTTCGACCCGTGCTCGTAGAGCGCGGTGGAGTGCCCGACCAGCCCGATCGACCGGTGCCCCTCGTCGGCGAGGCGGTCGACGACGAGGCGCGCGGCGGCCTCGAAGTCGAAGTCGACGCAGACGAGGCCGGAGGCGTCGCGGGGCACGCCGATGACGGCGGCCGGGAGGTCGAGCTGTCGCAGCAGCGGCAGGCGGACGTCGTCGGTGTCGACGTCCATGAGCACGACCCCGTCGACGAGGCGGCTGGACGCGACGCGACGGAGGCCCTCGAGCGGGTCCTCCTCGGTGAGCAGCAGCACGTCGCGGTCGTGGCGCCGGGCCGCGGTGGCGACGCTGACGACAAACGACATGAAGGCGGGGGCGTGGGTCTCGGCGTGCATGGGGGCGCTGAGGGCGAGGATGTCGGTGCGCGTGCCGGCGAGCATGCGCGCGCCGGCGTTGGCCCGGTAGCCGAGCTCGCGGACGGCGGCGTCGACGCGGGCCCGGGTGTCGGCACCGATGGCCCGCTTGCCGCTGAGGGCGTACGAGACGGTGCTGATCGACACCCCGGCCGCGCGGGCCACGTCGTGGATCGTCGTCATCGTCACCCCCTTCGTCGTTGAAGCGCTTCGACACGTCGTCGTGCAGCGACCCTAGGTGACGGGCGCCCCGCCGCGCAAGACAGGTGTCGCCCTGCGCGACGCACGTGGCACAGCACCGCCCTGGTCACGCCGGGCCCCATCTGATATTTTACGATGGTGCTGCTCTCCGTCCTCCTCGTCGCCCTCGGCGTGCTCTTCGCCGCCGCGTCCGTCGCGGGACGCCGTCACGATGCGCGGATGCTCCGCAACGGGGTCGCGCTCACCGCCTCGGTCGCCCTCGGCGTCCCGGGCCTGCTCGGCCTCGCGTCCCAGGTCACCCCGGTGGCCGGGCTCGTGCTGGGCCTGCTCGTCCTGCTGCTGCCCCTCGCGATCGTCGTCGTCGGCGTCGGCCTCGTCGTCAACGGCGTCACGATGCTGCGCCGAGAGGGCCGCAGCCTCGGCAACCAGCTGTCGCTGCTCGCCGGGCTCGGCGTCTTCGCGCTCCCCGTCGCGGCCGTCGTCCTCGTCGTGGCGTCGGGCTGGGTCGGCCTCTCGATCGCGGTGCTGCTCTTCTTCGCCTCGGCCTACGCGAGCGCGGCCCTGCTGTCGTTCGCCGTCTACTCGGTCGTCTACGGCCGGATGCGCCACGACGTCCGCCCCGCGGCCGTCGTCGTCCACGGGTCCGGCCTCGTGGGCGGCGAGCTGACGCCCCTATTGCGCGGCCGGGTCGAGCGCGGCCTGGCGGTCTGGCGGCACGAGGTCTCCCGGGGCGGCCGTCCCCTGCTCGTCCCGTCCGGCGGGCAGGGCTCCGACGAGCAGCGGCCCGAGGCCGAGGCCATGGCCGAGCACCTCCGGGCCGCGGGCGTCCCCGACGACGCGCTGCTGCCCGAGACGAGCTCGCGCACGACGGAGGAGAACCTGGCCAGGTCGCGCGAGCTGCTCGACGAGCGGGGCGTCACGGGCCCGCTCGTCCTCGTCACGAGCGACTACCACGTGCTGCGCACCGCGTCGCTCGCCCGTCGCCTCGGCCTGGACGCCCAGGTGGTCGGTAGCCGCACGGCGCGCTACTACGTGCCGAGCGCGTTCCTGCGCGAGTTCGTGGCGCTGCTCGTCGAGCACCGGCGCGTGACCGCCGCCGCGCTCACGCCCTTCGTGCTCCTGGCGGTCGCGATCGCCGTCGGCGGCCTGACGGGCCTGTTCGACCCGCCCTCCGGGCCGTGACCGCCCGCGTGGCCGCCGGCTCCGACCCCGTCCGCGCCGTCGGCGACGACCTCCCAGCCGGGTCCGAGCCGACCCGGGCACGCTGACGCCGTGCGCGTGCTGGTGGTCGACGACGAGGTGACCCTCGCCGACCTCGTCGCGCGCGGGCTGCGCCGACAGGGGATGGCCGTCGACGTCGCGCACCGCGGCGACGAGGCGGACGAGATGCTCGCCGTCGACGACTACGACGTCGTCGTGCTCGACCGCGACCTGCCGGGCCTGCACGGCGACGAGGTGGCGCGGCGCGTGGCGGCCCGCGGCGGTGCGACGCGCGTGCTCATGCTCACGGCGGCGACGACCCTCGCCGACCGGGTCGAGGGGCTCGAGCTCGGCGCCGACGACTACCTCGTGAAGCCGTTCGAGTACCCCGAACTGGTCGCCCGCGTCCGCGCCCTGGGTCGGCGCAGCGTCCCGGCCGTGCCGCCGCTGCTCGAGCGCGCCGGCCTGCTCGTCGACCCGAGTCGTCGACTGGCCTCGCGGGACGGCAGGCCGCTCGACCTCACGGCCAAGGAGCTCGGCGTGCTCGAGGTGCTGCTCCGCGCCGACGGTCGCCCGGTGCCCGCCGAAGAGCTGCTCGAGAAGGTGTGGGACCGCAACGCCGACCCGTTCACCGCGGCCGTGCGGGTGACGATGTCGAAGCTGCGGCGCAAGCTCGGCGACCCCGACCCGATCCGCACGACGCCGGGGGCGGGGTACTCGGTGTGAGGCGCGCGTGGTCGTGGCGCACGCGCACCACGGTGACCTTCGCCCTCGCCTCGATGCTGCTCACCGCCGCCGTCGTCGCGTTCGTCACGGTGGCGAGCCTCCGGGCCTTCACCCTCGAGCTCGACGGCTCCGCCGCCGTGACGCCCTCGGGCGACGCGGCGGCGACCGCCGACCAGGTCGGTGACGCGGCCGTCGTCGTCGACGTGGCGTCGCTCGCCGCGGCGACCCAGTGGCGGTGGGCGGTGGTCGGGGTGCTCGTGGCGGGCCTGCTCGCCGGGGTCGTGGGCTGGTGGGTGAGCCGTCAGGTCACACGTCCCGTCGACCGCATCGCGACCACCGCGCGGTCGATCTCGGCGTCCACCCTGCACGAGCGCGTCGCCCTCGAGGGTCCCGACGACGAGCTGCGCAGCCTCTCACGCACGATCGACGCACTGCTCGACCGGCTCGAGGCCGCCTTCGAGAGCCAGCGGCGCTTCGTCGCGCAGGCGTCGCACGAGCTGCGCACCCCGCTCAGCGTGCAGCGGGCCGCCCTGCAGATCGACCTCGCCGACGACGCCGCCCCGGACGAGATCGCCGCCGTGCGCGCGCAGCTGCTCGAGCAGAACCGTCGCACCGAGCACCTCGTCGAGGGCCTGCTCGTCCTCGCCGAGGCCGAGCGCGGCCTCGGCGGCCGCGTCGCGGCCGTCGACCTCCGCGCCCTCGCCGACGAGGTCGTCGCCGAGGCGGGCGCCCGGGCGGTCGCGGCGGGGGTGACCGTGACCGGTCCGGCCGGGAACGCGCCTCCGGACGCCGCCCCCGTCGTCGTCGACGCGGACCCGGTGCTCGTGCGCCAGGTGCTCGTCAACCTCGTCGACAACGCGCTCGAGTACAACGTCGCCGGGGGCACCGTCGACGTCGGGGTCGACGGCACCGGCCTGCGCGTCGCGAACACGGGTCCGGTGGTGCCCGACGACGTGCTCCCGACGCTCGTCGAGCCGTTCCGCCGGGGCGGCCCCGCCGGGACGCACCGGCACAGCGGGCTCGGCCTGTCGATCGTCGCCGCCGTCGTGCGCGCCCACGGCTGGCGGCTCGACGTGGCGGCGCGCGACGGCGGCGGACTCGTCGTCGGGGTGCGCACGGCCTGACCGTCGGTGGCGGGACGTCCGACGGCCCCGCGACTCCCCCGATGTTTCGTCGACGTGTCGTCGACCACCCGCTCGACGAAACACCCCGTGTCGTGTCATGGAGGACATGACCAGCACGCACTCCCCCCTCCGCCGCGCGGTCGCCGCGGCCTCCCTCGCCCTCTTCCTCCCCCTCGGCCTCGCCGCCTGCTCGTCGTCCGACGACGCGGGCACCGCCTCCGGCACGTCCGCCGGCGTCGGCGCCGCCTGGTCGGCGTGCATGCGCGACGCGGGCTTCCCCGTCGCCGACGCCACCGACGAACAGGTGTCGTCCGGCACCTTCCAGGTCCCGGCCGGCAGCGACCAGGCCTCCTTCTCGAGCCAGGCCGGCACCTGCGCCCGGTCCGTCGGCGTCGAGGGCGCGTCCGACGCCGAGAACCAGAAGTGGGACAGGGAGTACGACGCCGTCGCCTCCTGCATCCGCGAGAACGGCTACCCGGACTTCCCGCCGCAGGAGCCCGGCGTCATCGGCACCGGCGACTACGTCCGCGCCTCCGAGCCCGCCTTCGAGGAGGTCTGGCAGACCTGCCTGGCCGAGCACTCGCCCGACACGCGTTCGGCGAACTGAGCCGGCCGGCCCCGGACCCGCCTCCGCAGCCGCACCCGCACCCGCACCCGCACCCGCACGGCACCGCACCGCACCGCACCGCACCGCACCGCACCGACACGACCAGGAACCCCATGTCCCCCTCTGCACGACCCCGCCGACGCACCGTCGTCGCCTCCGCCTGCCTCGTCGCCGCCCTCGGGCTCGGCGGCGCCGGCTGGGCGCTCGCCTCGTCCGGCGCCGGCACCGCCACGGCCGCCGACCGCTCCGACGCCGCCCCCGCCGCGACCACGACCGCCCCGGTCACGCGCGGCGACCTCACCGAGACGCGCGTCTTCAGCGGCGCCCTCGGCTACGGCGCCCCCGTCGGCGTGCCCGCCACGGCGCAGGGCACGCTCACCTGGCTGCCCGCGCCCGGTGAGGTGGTGCACCGGGACGAGCCCCTCTACGCCGTCGACGAGCGCCCGGTCCGCTCGATGCACGGCGCCGTGCCGCTGTGGCGCACCCTCGAGCGCGGCCTGCGCGGCGCGGACGTCGCGCAGCTCAACGCGAACCTCGCCGCCCTCGGCTACGACGTCGCCACCGACGACGCCTTCGGCGCCCGGACGGCGACGGCGGTCGAGCGCTGGCAGCGCGACCGGGGCCTGCCCGTCACGGGTCGTCTCACCGGCGACGAGGTGGCCTTCGTGGACGGCGACGTGCGCGTCGCCTCCGTGCCCGGCCAGCTCGGCACGCCCGCGGGCGGGATCGTGCTGCAGGTGACGACGACGAGCCGCGTCGTCACGACGAGCGTCGGCCAGCAGGACGCCGACCGGCTGCCCGTCGGCGCCACCGTCACCGTCCGCGTCAACGGCACGGGCGACCCGTTGACCGGCACGGTCGTCGACGCCGCCCCCGGGACCGGGACGGCCGGGGGCCCGCCCACCGTCGACGTCACCGTCGCGATCGACGGTGCCGGCCTCGATCTGCCGGCCGCCGCCACGGCCCAGGTCACCGTCGGCGGCCGCACCGAGCAGGACGTCCTCTCGGTGCCCGTCTCCGCACTCCTCGCCGGCCCGGACGGCGCCTTCGCCGTCGACGTGCGGCGGGGCGACTCCGTCGACCGCGTCACCGTCGCCGTCGGCTTCGTCGCGGACGGCCGGGCCGCCGTCGACGGCGACCTCGACGAGGGCGACCTCGTGGAGGTG
>Ga0265797_10002022_pt1 | contig 34980 bp, 37 predicted proteins | sample P2T30metagenome_FD_192433 | JGI IMG/M metagenome (GOLD analysis project Ga0265797, IMG submission 192433) | Plant litter microbial communities from East Loma Ridge, Irvine, California - P2 T30 | ecosystem: Environmental > Terrestrial > Plant litter > Unclassified | place: USA: California...
CAGTTCCCATGACGTGACGATGTTGCTGTAGGTGATGGACCGTCCAGCATTCTCCCCCCGCTTGATGTCCACGGTCATCTCCGGATGATACCGCACAAGCTGAACCTCCGCACCTTCCGGAAGGGTCGCCGGTCGCGCGGTGATGTGAAGCATGTCGCCGTCACGCGTCAGGTCCAGATCGGGCGGGGAAGCGGCACTTGTATGGTCGGTCAGCAGCGCCTGCAGCCTGTCGGGCTGGTTCCCTTCCACCCGTTCGGTCCCCGCAATGATGAACTGGGGTGTATAGAGCATCCGGCTGCCCGCCGCCTTGGCGTAGGATTTCTGCCGCGCTGTAAAGGCGGCCTGCCCGAATTCATCGGTCCAGCCGATGTAGTCCCAATAATCCACATGAAGCGAAAGGGCGATCACGCGCGGGTCGTCCGCCAGCGTTTCCAGCAACACATCCGCTGGCGGACAGGCGGAACATCCCTGTGACGTGAACAGCTCCACCACCACGGCGGGCGAGGATTGCGCCCAAGCGCCACCTGCCAGGCCCACGCCGAGGCCGAAGATGGTGCCTAACAGTCGCTGCATCATTCTACCCCTTTGGTCCGCCCCGTTTGTAACCTTGCGGGAACCGTCGTGCCAATCAATGATTTGCGAGGTGAGGGTGTGACCTTTTCCCTCTGGCGTTCTTGCATACATTAGTATACAAACTGGGACGAGTCTTGCACCGCGCAGCTGAGGCTGGCATCACGGTGCAGCGCCACCAACCCGAGCCAGTGCCAGGAGGCCCCCATGACCGTCACCGTTGGCCATGACAGCCAGAAGACCCGCAAAACCCTTTCCGTAAATGGACAGAACATTGCGTATTACTCCATTCCCGCGGCCCAGGCGGCCGGTCTGGGCGATTTCGACAAACTGCCTGCGGCCCTGAAGGTCGTTCTGGAAAACATGCTGCGTTTCGAGGATGGCAAGACTGTCACCGTAGAAGACATCAAGGCGTTTTCCGACTGGGGCAAGCAGGGCGGCCAGAACCCGCGCGAGATTGCCTACCGCCCTGCCCGCGTGCTGATGCAGGATTTCACCGGCGTTCCCGCCGTCGTGGATCTTGCCGCAATGCGTGACGGCATCCTTGGCCTTGGTGGTGACGCCCAAAAGATCAACCCGCTGAACCCGGTCGATCTGGTAATCGACCATTCAGTCATGATCGACGAATTCGGCAACCCGCGTGCCTTCCAGATGAACGTCGATCTGGAATACGAACGCAACATGGAGCGTTACACGTTCCTGAAATGGGGCCAGAAGGCGTTCAACAACTTCCGCGTCGTTCCGCCCGGCACCGGCATCTGCCATCAGGTGAACCTCGAATACCTTGCCCAGACCGTCTGGACCGACCAGGACCAGAACGGCGAGGAAGTGGCTTATCCGGACACTCTGGTCGGCACCGACAGCCACACGACCATGGTCAACGGCCTTGCCGTTCTCGGCTGGGGTGTTGGCGGAATCGAGGCCGAGGCCGCGATGCTTGGCCAGCCCGTGTCTATGCTGATCCCCGAAGTCGTCGGTTTCAAGCTGACCGGCCGCATGGTCGAAGGCACGACGGCCACCGACCTCGTGCTGAAGGTCGTGCAGATGCTGCGCAAGAAGGGAGTCGTCGGCAAGTTCGTCGAATTCTACGGCGAAGGTCTCGATCATTTGCCGCTGGCGGACCGTGCGACGATCGCCAACATGGCACCAGAATACGGCGCGACTTGCGGCTTCTTCCCGATCGACGACGAAACGCTGCGCTACCTGCGCCAGACCGGCCGTGACGAGGACCGCATCACGCTGGTCGAAGCCTATGCCAAGGAAAACGGCTTCTGGCGCGGCGCGGACTATGCGCCGATCTACACCAGCACGCTGGAACTCGACATGGGCGAGATCGTGCCCGCCATCTCCGGCCCGAAACGCCCGCAGGACTATACCCCGCTGACGACCTCGGTCGCTGGTTTCCGCGCGACGCTGGCCGATTACCGCAAGGTGGAAGGCGACGTGATCGACCTCGTGAAATCCGTGCCCGTTGAAGGCAAGGATTACACGATCAACGACGGCTCCGTCGTGATCGCGGCTATCACCTCCTGCACCAACACCTCCAACCCTTACGTGATGATCGGGGCCGGCCTGGTCGCCCGCAAGGCGCGTGCGCTCGGCCTAACCCGCAAACCGTGGGTCAAGACCTCGCTGGCACCGGGATCCCAGGTCGTTCAGGAATATCTTGACGCGGCCGATCTTCAGGTCGATCTGGACTATGTCGGCTTCAACCTCGTGGGCTTCGGCTGCACGACCTGCATCGGCAACTCCGGTCCGCTGGGCGATGCCGCGATCTCCAAGGCGATCAACGAAAACGACCTGGTCGCGACGGCCGTCCTGTCGGGCAACCGGAACTTCGAAGGCCGGATCAGCCCAGACGTGCGCGCGAACTATCTCGCCTCGCCGCCTCTCGTCGTGGCGTATGCCATTGCGGGCGACATGAACATCGACCTGACAACCCAGCCGCTGGGTCAGGACCAGAACGGCAACGACGTCTACCTCAAGGACATCTGGCCCACGAACGCCGAAATCGCGGATCTGGTCCACAAGACCGTCACCCGTGAAGCGTTCCAGAAGAAATACGCCGACGTGTTCAAGGGCGACGAAAAGTGGCAGGCGGTGGAGACGACCGACTCCGAGACCTACGACTGGCCGCCGACCTCCACCTACATCCAGAACCCGCCCTACTTCCAGGGAATGGCAAAGGAGCCGGGAGTCATCAGCGACGTGAAAGATGCCAAGGTTCTGGCCATCCTGGGCGACATGATCACGACCGACCACATCTCCCCCGCCGGTTCGTTCAAGCCGACGACACCTGCAGGTCAGTACCTGAACGAGCGTCAGGTTCCGCAGAAGGATTTCAACTCCTACGGTTCGCGCCGCGGGAACCACGAGATCATGATGCGTGGCACCTTCGCCAACATCCGCATCAAGAACGAGATGTTGGCGGGCGTCGAAGGCGGCTACACCAAGGGTCCGGACGGCGAACAGACGTCGATCTTCGACGCCTCCATGGCCTATCAGGAAGCCGGCACCCCGCTGGTGATCTTCGGTGGCATCGAATACGGCGCAGGTTCGTCGCGTGACTGGGCAGCCAAGGGCACGGCGCTGCTGGGCGTGAAGGCGGTCATCGCCGAATCGTTCGAACGGATCCACCGCTCCAACCTCGTCGGCATGGGCGTCATCCCGTTCGAATTCACGGGCGGCGACACCCGCAAGACGCTGGCCCTGACGGGCGAGGAGACGGTCAGCATCGAAGGCCTTGCCGGCGATCTGAAACCGCTGAGCGAGGTGCCCTGCACCATCACCTATGCGGACGGTACCGTGAAGACGATCCAGCTGAAGTGCCGGATCGATACCGCAATCGAGATCGAGTACGTCGAAAATGGTGGCGTTCTGCACTACGTGCTGCGCGATCTGGCGAAAAGCTGATCCAGAACGAGGCCCCGGAGTGATCCGGGGCCTTCTTCATTCTGCCATCTCCAAGGCAAACGGAAGCGAGGCAGCCAAGGTCTGCCCGTGGCCGAGTCCTGGGAAAACCCGCTCCTCCAACACCAGACGTGGCGTTTCGCGCAAGGTATCGAAGAATTCCTGCCGCTGCGCCGCTTCCACGGCCAGTCGATGGCGGAAGGCGTCGTCATCCAGATCACCCCTGCGTGCTTCCGCATCACCACAGGCGATCAGGAGTGGCGTTGTCCTGGCCAAAGACATTCGCGCGACGGTTATCAACATGCCATCGCCCCACCAGAGCGAGGGGCTGATCGCGGCATAGCGGTCGAAGCTTTCGGGTTTCGTGAACAGTGCATGGAGGGCGAAAAGCCCGCCAAACGAATGCCCCCACAGCGTACGGGTAAGGATGGTCGATCCCTCCTCCGCTATCCTCCGCAATTCACCTGTCAGGCGCGGCAGGAACAGGCCCGCCCCGCCGATCATCCGGCTTGGCCGTTGCGGAGCGGGCATGGGACCAGCCGCGACAGGCGGCGTATAATCGAGCGAGCGCCGATCCGTATCGAACTTGTAATCCGTGGGATAGCCGATCCCGAATATTGCAAGCCGGGGGCAGGCCGCGAGCAGATCCTGCGTCAGCACATCGAATGCCCCGTTGCCATCCAGCAGGTAGATGGCGTGATCCGCACCTCCGTGCGGAATTGCGCGAAAGATGCGGTATCCGCCGCCGTCTCGCACATCCATCCGATGCGTGGGACTGGTACCGGACAGTATGGACAGCGTGGTCTTCTGCGGCACGAATTGCGCCCGGCCCTTCGCCGGAACGGATACCGCGAGGCCCGCCATCATCAGTCTTCTTGTCATCATGTTCCTGCTCCTGCCCCGCAGCCTACCCTTGGCGATGTGGAAGGAAAACCTCTTCCGCCCGATCTGGCGATACGTTACCGGATGGGCATGACGCTGAGCGTAACGGATCTTTCCTGTGCCCGCGGGGGCCTGATGATCTTGCAGGGGGTGAGCCTTCATCTGCAGGCTGGGCAAGCGATGATCCTGCGCGGACCGAATGGGTCTGGCAAGACCACTCTTCTGCGCACGATCGCGGGCCTGCAACCGGCTCTTTCCGGCAGGATAGCGGCCCCTGAGGAAGCAATGACCTACGCCGCGCATCGGGACGGGTTGAAATCCATGCTGACGGTGCGTGAAAACCTGACCTTCTGGGCAAGGATCCACCGACGCCCGCAGGGGGATGCGATGCAGCGACTGGGACTGGCGCAGTTGGCCGATCAGCCTGCCCATACGCTTTCGGCCGGACAGCAACGTCGGCTGGGTCTCGCCCGACTTCTCGTGACAGGACGGCCGATCTGGCTTCTGGACGAACCGACCGTTTCGCTGGACGCGGAGGCGGCGGGGCTGTTCACGGATGTCGTTCTGGATCATCTTGCCTCGGGCGGGATCGTGCTGATGGCCACGCATGTCGATTCCGGCTTTCAAGCCGAAACGCTGGACCTGATCGCGCACAGGGTGCGGGCCACCATATCTCCGGGCGGCTTTGACGAGGCTTTCCTGTGACGGCCTTGTTGATCCGCGACCTTCGGCTGGCGATCCGGTCCGGCAGTGGCTTCGGCCTTGGCCTGTCCTTCTTTCTGCTGATCGCAGTGCTGGTGCCATTGGGCATTGGGCCGGACAGTGCCGTTCATGCCCGCATCGCGCCAGGCATGCTGTGGATCGGCGCGATGCTGGCCTGCCTCCTATCGCTCGACCGGATCTTCGCGCTGGATCAGGAGGACGGCTCGCTTGATCTGCTCGCCACCTCGCCCATTCCACTGGAGGGGGTCGCAGCCATGAAAGCGCTGGCGCACTGGCTCACGACCGGGCTGCCGCTCAGCGTGCTTGCGCCGTTTCTTGGTCTTTTGCTGAACCTTCCGCCGCAGGGATATCCGTGGTTGTTCGTGTCCCTGCTGGCGGGAACGCCGGCACTGTCCATGATCGGGACGTTTGGCGCGGCGCTGACTGTCGGCCTGAAGCGCGGCGGGTTGCTGCTAAGCCTGCTCGTCCTGCCCCTTTATGTGCCGACGCTGATCTACGGCGCAGAGGTGGCGCAGCGCGGGTCGCTGGGGCTTGCCGTCGCGGTTCCGCTGGCGCTGGTCGTGGCGATCAGCGCAGGCAGTATCGCCCTGCTTCCTTTTGCCTCAAGTCTCGCGCTTCGGATCAATCTAAGATGACTTGTGCACCTTTTGGAAATGAATGAAGCAACGGGCCATGTCGATCTGGAAATACGCCAATCCGAAGCTGTTCATGCAAATCTCCGGGCGGCTTCTGCCTTGGGTGACGGCGCTGGCTGTCTGCACGTTCGTCATCGGCTTGGTCTGGGGTTTCTTCTTCACGCCAGATGATTACCGTCAGGGGTCGACCGTCAAGATCATCTTCCTGCATGTGCCATCCGCCCTCATGGCGATCAACGGTTGGCTGGTGATGCTTGTCGCCTCGATTATCTGGCTGATCCGCAGACATCACGTATCCGCCCTTCTGGCAAAGGCCGCAGCGCCCGTCGGCATGACCATGACGCTGATCGCGCTTGTGACGGGCGCCATCTGGGGCCAGCCGATGTGGGGAACGTGGTGGGAATGGGATCCGCGCCTGACGTCGTTCCTGATCCTGCTGCTGTTCTATCTTGGTTATATCGCGCTTTGGAAGGCGGTGGAGGATCCGGACACGGCCGCCGATCTGACGTCCGTACTTTGCATGGTGGGATCGGTCTTTGCCGTCCTGTCGCGCTATGCCGTCCTGTTCTGGAATCAGGGATTGCATCAAGGTGCATCTTTATCGCTGGACCGGGAGGAGCATGTGTCCGATGTATTCTGGTTCCCGCTGGTCCTTTGCATGGTGGGCTTTGCGCTCTTGTTCCTTGCGCTGGTCCTGCTGCGCACCCGGACCGAGATCCGTGCCCGTCGCATGCAGGCCCTTCTGTTAAGGGAAAGGATGGCATGATGCCGGAACTGGGAAAATATGCCGTCATCGTCCTTTGGGCCTATGGCGCAACCTTGCTTCTGATTGCGGTGCTGGTCGTAATTTCGTTGTGGCAATCCGCCCGCACCCGTGCCCGCCTTCAGGACATCGAAGGGCGGGCGCGGGAATGAAGCCCTTGCTGTTGCTTCCCCCTGCCGTCTTTGCCGGTTTCGCGGCCCTTTTCTTCTTGGGGATGCACAGGGCGGATCCCGACTCCCTCCCCTCGGCATTCAAGGGAAAACCTGCGCCGTCGGTAACGGCCATGCAACTGGGAGCGGCCCAGCCCCCGACGGATGCGATGCTGCGTGACGGCAGGATCAAGCTGGTCAACTTCTGGGCAAGCTGGTGCGCGCCCTGCCGTCAGGAACATCCTGTCCTGGAACGACTCGCGCAAGACGGGGTGGAGATCGTCGGCATCGCCCACCAGGACAAGCCGGACCATGCATTGGGCTTTCTTTCGGAGTTGGGTAATCCGTATGCCATCCTCGGGGCTGACCCCGATGGCCGTATGGGGTTGAACTGGGGCCTTTACGGTGTGCCGGAAACGTTCGTCGTGGCGGGGGACGGCACCATCCTTGCGCGCATTGCCGGTCCCGTGACTGAAAGCACCGTGTCCGGGACTCTGGCCCCGTTTCTGAAATAGTTCACGTCAGGGTGACGGCGGCGGCGGTTGCCCAAGCTGGAACGAGCTTCTAACATCGGGCCATGCGATATGCCCTGATCCTTCTGCCACTGGTCCTGCTTGCCTGCGCACGTCCCGACGATCTAAGCCGGTGGGCGCCCGAAAGCGGTGCAGTTTCCCGCGCGCGTGAGGCTATGCTTGGTATGGATGAGGCCGACGTGCGCATGTGCGCGGGCTTTCCCACCGACCAGATCAGCATTCCGGGGCGCGGAACAATCTGGACCTATGACCTGTCGCGTGCGCGGGGAAATTTCAACCTGAACCTGCCCACCGTTGCCACCGGACCATTGCAGGGCAGTGCCGGCGCGCTCGGTGTGAATTCCGCAGGCAGCTGCAGTGCGCAGGTCCGCTTCGTGAACGGGCGCGTCATTCAGATGGAATTTTCAGGTGACAACAACACGTTCCGCACGATCAACGGTGTCTGCAAACCGATTATCGATGGCTGCGTAAGTTATGCCGAACATGCGCGGGGGACGTTGCCGCCGTCCCCCGACCTGACCGTCACCCGCCCGAAATTCCATGGCACCGTCAGGAATGACGATTAGCGCAGGTATTCCACCAATTGACGGGTGGAACCGTCCTTGCCGTCCGGCGATGCACCTTCAAGGATCGGCTGCAGCGCCAGCGCCAGTTCCTTGCCCAATTCCACCCCCCATTGGTCATAGGAATTGATGCCGAGGATCACGCCCTCCACGAACACACGGTGTTCGTAAAGTGCCACGATCTGTCCCAGCACAAACGGCGTCAGCTTGGGATAGCACAGCGTTGTGGAGGGACGGTTGCCGGGGAAGACGCGGTGGCGGGCCTGACGGTCCAACTCTGCCCCTTCAAAGCCCTTCTTCTGCATGATGGTTGTCGCCTCTGCCAGCGAGCGTCCGCGCAGCAGGGCTTCGGATTGGGCAAGGCAGTTGGCGACCAGCAGGCGGTGCTGATGCGCCAGATCCGGCTCGTGTCCCTCGCGTCCCACCAGAAATTCGCAAGGGACGACGCGGGTGCCTTGATGGATCAGCTGATAGAAGGCGTGCTGGCCGTTCGTCCCCGGCTCCCCCCAGACCACGGGACCGGAATGGATCCCAAGATCCGCGCCGTCCATCGACACGCGCTTACCGTTGGATTCCATTTCCAACTGCTGAAGATACGCAGGCAGGCGGGCAAGGCGCTGTTCATACGGCAGCACTGCACGGGTCGCGTAATCGCAGATCTGGTTGTGCCAGATCCCGACAAGCGCCAGCAGAACAGGAAGGTTCTGGCCCGGTTCTGCGGTTCGGAAATGGGCGTCCATCGCAGCCGCGCCGGCAAGGAAATCGTCGAACCCCTCCGGCCCGATGGCAAGCATCAGCGACAGGCCGATCGGACCCCACATGCTGTAGCGGCCGCCGACCCAATCCTCGAACCCGAACACGCGGGATGCGTCGATGCCGAAGGCTGCGGTCTTGTCGGCGGCGGTCGACACGGCTGCAAATTGCGCCGCGGGGTCCGTGACGGAGCCTGCCATCCACGCCCTGACGGTTTCGGCATTCGTCATCGTTTCGATTGTGGTGAAGGTCTTGGAGGCGACGATGACGAGCGTTGTTTGCGGATCCAGGCCCTTCAGGATATCCGCCGCATGCGCCCCATCGACATTCGACACGAAATGACAGCGTGGTCCGTCGGAGTAGGGTGACAGGGCGATGCACGCCATCGCAGGGCCAAGGTCGGATCCCCCGATGCCGATATTCACCACATCCGTGATGGGCCCGCCCTGCCCGCCGAACCTGCCATCGCGGACATCGCGCGCGAAGGCCTGCATGCGGGCGTGGGTTTCGCGCAGTTCCGTCGTCACGTCTGTGCCGTTCATCAACACCGGATCATTCATGTTGCGAAGAACGGTATGGAGGACGGCACGATGTTCCGTCTCGTTCAGTTGCGCACCGTTGAACATCGCGTCACGTTTGGTCGCAAGGTCCGCGCCTTCAGCCAGGCGAAGGAGAAGGCCCATGCCCGTCTCGCAGATGTTGGTCTTGGAGTAATCGAACAGCAGCCCATCCGCCCGGGCGGAAAACCCCGCCGCACGCGCATCGTCGAACAGGGTAAGAATGGGGCGGTCTTCGACCATCCGGTGATGTTCGCGCAGGGCCTGCCAGTCGGTCATGAAATACTCCTCACTCAGCCCAATGGACCGTCAAATCACTCATGAAGGCGCGGATCGGCGCCTCCATCGGGGTCAGCTTCTCCGCCCGTTCCAGCGCATTGCGCTTTTCGGGACCGGTGATCACGAGATGCGGCGCAAGTGCACCCTTCAGGGCTGGCGCAGTCAGCGTGATACGCGGCTCCCCTGCGCCTTCAGCCCGCATCGGCAGCAGCAGCGGCGCCTTGTCGGACATCCCCTCCTCCAGGCGGTCGGCGCCGGGGAACAGCGAGGCGGTGTGCATGTCGCCGCCCATTCCTAGCAGCAGGACCGAAATCGGCAAATGCGGTTCCAGTCCTGCAATCAGGGCATCCATCGACTCCTCGGGCGTATCGGTAGGCGCATACAGAGGCACGTAGCGGGCAGCGGCCGCATGTCCCGTCAACAGCCGCTTGCGCAGCAGCCGCGTGTTGGATCGTGGGCTGTCTTCGGGCAGCCAGCGTTCGTCGTTCAGGAACACGGTGACGTTGGCCCAATCAAGATCCACGCCCGACAGCGTGTCGAAGATCGGCCCCGGCGTTGTTCCCCCCGGTACGCAAAGCGTCGCCTTCCCCTCGCGCCGTAGAAAATCGGCCAATTCGCTGGCGATCTTGTTCGAAAGTTGCAGGAACAGGAATTCGCGGTCGGGATATTCGTTGAAGATCATTCCTTCACCTCTCTCCACCGGCGGCCATCGCGATGCAGAAGCATCAGCGCATCCTCCGGACCGGATGTTTTCGGCTCGTAGGGATGCGGGCGATCGCCGCGCTTTTCCCAGCCTTCGATGATGGGGTCGGCCCAGGCCCAGGCTGCCTCCACCTCTGCCCCGCTCATGAACAGGGTCTGGTTTCCGCGGATGACGTCCATGATCAGGCGTTCATAGGCATCGGGAATATCCGCACCGTCCGGCCCTAGTGCTTGGGCGAACGACATGTCCAGCGGCACCTGCGTCAGACGCATCCCGCCAGGCCCCGGTTCCTTGATCATGACCTTCAGGTTGATGCCCTCGTTGGGCTGAAGGCGGATCACCAGCACGTTTTCGCGGCCATCTTCGGGGTCGTCGAAGATCGAATGCGGCGGGCGGCGGAAGAAGATCGCGATTTCGGACGTGCGGGCGCGCAACCGTTTTCCGGTCCGCAGATAGAAGGGTGTGCCCTTCCAGCGCCAGTTGGCGATGCCAACCTTCAGCGCGATGTAGCTTTCGGTGCGGCTGTCCGGGTTCTCCGAATCCTCCAGATAACCGGGCTTTCCTTCGCCCGCCTTGTACTGGCCGCGCACGATATCCTCGGGGCGCACGGATTCAAGCGCACGGATGACCTTCAGCTTCTCGTCGCGAACGGCACTCGGATCAAAATGGTAAGGCGGCTCCATCGCGATCAGGCACAACAGTTGCATCATGTGGTTCTGCACCATGTCGCGCATCGCACCCGAGGTATCGTAATAGGCCCCACGCCCATCCACGCCCACCGTTTCAGCCACAGTGATCTGGACATGGTCGATGTATTCGGATTTCCACAGCGGTTCGAACAGGATATTCGCGAAGCGGACGGCCATCAGGTTCTGGACGGTTTCCTTGCCCAGATAATGGTCAATCCGATAGATCTGCTGTTCGGTGAAATGAGTGGCCAGCGTGGCGTTCAACTTGCGTGCGGTCGCCTGATCGGTTCCGAACGGCTTTTCCACGACGATCCGGCTTTCACCGTCGGCAATCCCGTAATCGTGCAGCCGGTCCGCGAGTGCTCCGAACAAGGAGGGTGCGACCGAGAAATAGAAGGCATGCACCCTGCCCGGCTGCATCTCCGCCGCAAGTTCCCTCCATCCGGCATCGCCGGTCGCATCAAGCTGAACATAGCGGACATGATCGAGGAAATTTTCCAGCGAGGCGGCGTCACGCTTTGCGGCGGGAAGGAATTCTTCCACCGCAAGGCGCGTCATCTCCCGATACTGTTCCAGCGACATGTCGGAGCGTGCGGCCCCGATCACGCGGCTTTCTTCCGGGATCTGGCCGGCAAGGTAACGGCGATAAAGACCGGGAAGGATCTTGCGGCGCGCCAGATCTCCCGTCCCTCCGAATATCACGAGGTCGAAGGGATCCACCGGGATCGTACGCGAAACCATCTGCATTCTCCTGTGGCCGTTAGCGCAAACGTCCGAGTGTTACCGCCGCCCGCCACGCAAGTCTAGCACGCTGCGCCCTAGGGACCATAGTTGCCTAGCGAACGGGCCGTAAAGACCTGATTTTGCATGAAGCTTGAACTCTGCGCATAACGCGCCTTGCCACGCGGGGTCCTGACTGCTACAGACCCTTCCTGAGGCACCCATAGCTCAGCTGGATAGAGCGCTGCCCTCCGAAGGCAGAGGTCGCACGTTCGAATCGTGCTGGGTGCACCAACAATTTCATATGGTTAATTTTTGCGTGTAACGCGCTGCGAGCAACTTGGCGCACAAGATAGCCTTGTTGACAGTTTGTCCTGACTATGACTGTAGCGTGACACGCATTTCTGCAGGGCGTGACACGGATATTTGCAGCAGAGCGATTTCCTGCCCGTATCTTTGAAACCCGGTTTGAAGCCCGCTTTCATGAACTTCGACAGCAGGCCATTCGATACCTCCACTAGATCCCCCATGGCGGCGTCACTTTGCATTCTCCCTTGAGTTGCACACCTGCCTGTAGCGTGACACGCATTTCTGCAGGGCGTGACACGGATATTTGCAGCAGAGCGTTTTTCTGAACGCACCCTTGAAGCCCCCCTTGAAGCCCGTTTTCATGAATCTTCAACGGCAGGCCACACGACCTCCTCCACCAGCTCCACCCCTGCCGGTGCCAGCCTTTCATAGGCCAGGATTGCCCAACGGCCGTCTGCCGTCTGGTGGGGCTTCGCCCAACTTTCGGTGATACGCTGATCGGGTGGCACCTCCCGCCCGTTCCGGTACTCCGGCTCCCCCACGACCTCGGCCGCCGCCAGTGCCTCGGCCGCGACGATTGCGGCCCTGCTGCCCAGCCACCACGTCATCGGCCAAGATCCCGCTCGATGACGATGTCGATGCTGCCGGGAGCCGGTGCGCCTTCGTTCGATCCGTCCGGCCGGATGATCCAGAACTGGCCCTGATACCGTCCGGCCTTCAGCGTGTCGTCATCCTGCCAGTAGTAGACGGCCGCACCATTCTCGACCTGACAGCGCTGGCGGACGATGACTGGTCCATCATAGCCCCGCATGGAGAACTCCACCCGGCATCCCGTCAGGTCCACGAGGCCGGTGGCCGTAAGGAACTCGCGCCGCAGCACGGGGCTGGTGGCCCCCTGCTTGATGAGGAAGGTATCCACGTCTTTCTCCTTCGTGCCCGGCTCTCGTGTCCGGATATGACTTTGGCCGGTGGTGGCCACCCGCCCGCGTGGCAGGAAGACGCTGCGCAGGCGTCCCGACCCGATGAGGGGCGGCAGAAGTCCTCGCAGGACGGCCGGAACATAGGATCGTGCCCTGATGGCTCCCAGCAGCTGCGGCAGCATCGGTTCGGCGCGGGCCGTCGTGAAGGTTCGGGCAGAGGCATCACCCGCCAGACCGCCAAGATCGCCGTCGATCGTCGCGCGGGTGAATGTCCGCGCCGCAGCCGCCCCCCGAAGCCCCGGCATCGCGGATCGGATGACAGCCGTGACAGGCTCGACATAGACCATGGGCGGGGCTGTGCGGAACGGATGGCTGGCCGGGAAGCGATGGGCGAAGCCGAAGCGGTGCCCGAGGTAGCCCTGAAAGCGCTGGATGGTGTCCGCCGTGGCCGCTGGTCCAAGTGCCACAGTATAAGCCGCGCCGCCTCGCAGACCCCGGTTCATGTTGGGCGTTTGGCTCGGCCCCCATGTCCCGGCGTTGTAGGCAGAGGACATTTCCACGAGGGACAGGGGCAAGGGCAGGATCGTGTTCGTCGGGGGGCCGGCGTTCACGCTGGGCAGGATGCCCGAATCCACGAACCCTGTCTGGGACCGCAGACGCACCCGATCCGCCCCGCCGTCGGCATCGTTGCCCCATAGCGTGATGATCGCACTGTCCGTGTTCAGCTGGGTGCCGTCGCGGAACTGCATGACCATCGCATACCATGCAGGCTGGAACGGCGCGGCAGTGGCCATCTTCAGGCTGTTCACAGCATCGGGCCAGATCAATGCCGGGTGGATGCCCACGCGCCCGAATGGCACTTGAAGGCTAGCCACCGGCTGCACGAGAGGACGCACCCCCCAAAGGTCGGGAATCGCGGTTGCCTTCGCCCCTGCGCTGTCCAGCTGGGCATTCGCGTAATCCCACACCCCGCCGTTGGCACGTTCGGCGATCGGGACATCGTTTGGTGTCCAGGGGCGATACGGCATCAGGCGGTCGCGGGCATGGTCAGGGTGATGGCCGTGACCCGCATGCCCTCATTCGCGATCAGGTCGGGCCGGAGCGTTTCCATATCCCCGCCCCCCTTGTCGCCTGTGATGGTGCCTGCGATCTCCGCTGTTCCATCGGGAGACCGGATCGTGAAGCGTGTGGCGGTGCCCGCCGTCGTGATGATGATCTCGGGAATCGCCACGCCGGTGATGATGCCGTTCGCCGCCGCTCCGAAGGCCGGGTCTGCCAGCTGGACACTGGCCATCGCGGTCGCGCCCGCGTGGATGGTCAGCGTGCCACCAGACAGCCTTGCGCTGAGGGTGTTGGCCATAAAATTGCGAATAGCGGGATTGAGGGTGAGGGTCATTATGGCCTCCTTCAGGATGATGGATTCAGGGCGTTCAACGAGAGGGTGGATGTCAGGGCCGCACCCACGCCGTCGTATCGACCCCCGCGCGGCCCATCTTTGTGAACACGTCGTAGATGAGACGCAGGTTGTAGCGACCATGTGCGGGGTCGATATTGAACTTGAAGCCGGGTTCCAGCGTCAGCGGCATCAGGTGCGGGCTGATGCCATACAGGTGGCAAGTGACAGCGGCGTTGACCAGATGAAGGCCCGTGCCGGACACGCCAAGGCCCGGCTTACCCGTATTCGAGTCGATCACGTCAGGATCACCCGCGTTGACGTGGAACGGGTCTATGGTCATTCCGAGCGTGAATTCCTTATGACCATAGAGGTTGTTGAAGTAGGAATACCCGTTGCCCATGTCGGGTGCGTTCGGATCGAGCCGCGCCCGGTTGAACAGGTGGCCAATGGGGATAAGCCGGACGGGCTTTGCTCCATTGGGCCGAACGGCATTGCACAGATCCTGCGCGTCGATGTGGTGCTTGTCCACGACTGCGATGCGGGCGTCCAGATCGGCGTAATCGCGGTAATACTGCGTGGACATGATGACCATTTCACGTCCGGCCGCCCACGCTTTCTGCGCCCACCCCACCGCCTCTTGCGGACCGGCATCAAGCCGCCCGTTATTCACGATCAACAGCACTTCATAATTGCCCACCACATCCCATGCGTTGACAGGGCTGATGACGCTGACCTTCCGTTGAAGCCAGCTGCTTCCAGGCTGGGTGCTTTTCACGATCGGAACGGCGTTGGTCCCGAGGGCGAAACGGATCATGTAGCGCATCCCCTCATTCCCAAAGAGAACGTCCATGCCGCTGTTGCCTGATCCAATCGCCGTTGTCGTGAGCAGGTTCGCCATGCGGGTATTCAGGCTCGGCCCCTGATCGCTGCATATGACAGTCGCGCGGATCATGCGGGAAGTCCTCCGACGGGATAGGCGGTGATGCTGGCGATCTTGAGGGGCACGGTCGGCACGAAGGACCACGACCCGTTCAGGTTCTGGTTCAGCTGGTCGAAGATGGTGCCGTCCGTCAGGGTCCAGCGTAGATCGACCGGCCCCAGATTCTCCGCGATGCGAATGGTTTCTACAGGGCGGGTGTTGGGTGTGGCATTGGCCGCACGGATCAGGGACGACGCGGCGCTGCCCACCTCGAACTGTGGTTCATCAATGTGGGGCGAGGTTCCTGCCACCTTGTTGGCGACAGTGAAGGATACCATGCTGGACACGGCAGGGTCGTTGATCACGTCGATCGCGATGACCAGGCGGAACCGACCCTGATCGTCAAAGGGCGTGATCTTCACATCAAGGTCGGGGGGAGACAGCGCCACGACCGTGCCTGTCATGACGTTGATGTCGGCCCATCCCCTTTGAAGACCTCCGCTGTTCGTCCCCAGCTGGAACCGGAACACGTGACTGGCGCTCTCGGGGTTGTGCTTGAACAACAGGCTATTCTGCAAGCGACTGACGCCCGCTGGCAGCACAAGCTGTGGGTTGAAGTTGGGGCCGACGGTCTGGAAGGCCCCGATCTGGTACCAGTAGGCATCGAACCCCGAAAGTGTCTTGAAGGGGGCCACGATCTTGGTGGCGTTGGACGGGGAAATCGTGCCGTCCGTGGTCACGCCACCATGGGTGCCATTGCAAAAGTTGTTGCGCGTGGGTTCCAGAAGCAGGCCGCGAACGCCGCGCGCGTGATCAATACGGGGCTGGTTCGCGATGGAAAACACCCGCGCCCCAGTAGCATCGATCAGCGTGCCCGCGTTGCGCCTGCGATTGCCTTGCGGGTTCTCGTCGGCCCGCTGGATCGTAACGGCCGGGGGGAACGCTCCGCCATCGAAGGTGTAGGTCGCCAAGGCCCCCGCCGCACCTTCCTCCTGGATGACGACCGAGGCGACGTCCGACATGCCCCGTCCGGTGTCCAGATAGGCGGACAGATAGAGCAGCGTCGTGCCGTCCAGTTCGTCCATCTGGAACCCATTGGTGCCGCTGATGGTCTGGATCGATCCCCGCTGAACCACGCCGGGGGCGTTGTCGATCTGCGGCTTCGTCAGCACGGCCGGAGCAATGGCCCAGCGGATCGTTCCATGGCGGTTCACGGTGAAGACAGGGCCGCTTTCCGCAAAGGACAGGGCCAGTTCCGGTGCTGGCCCGACAGGCATCATATCGCTCCGGCGTATCGCCAAAGCCATGATCGTCAGATTCACACCTATAGGTCCGGCCATGATTCAGACCACGTAGGCGTGAATGCCGGTTGCGGTCGTTCCGGTCTGCAAGACCCGGATGGCCCCGACCGGAATTTCGGCAAAATCAGGCACCACGCGCGTCCTGACTTCACCCGCCGCGCTGATGAAACGAAGCGTGCCTCCAGTCTGCACGTGAAGCGCCGGAGCGATGGTGCCGTCGGGGTGGATGTCGGCCGTGTCCGAGGGCGAGACGGGGATCATGTCGCGGTACGGACCGGACAGTGGGCTGTTGCGAGAAAACGGGTTCTTCATCTTAGGTTCCTTTAAGACAAGCATCGGGAGATAAGGTCAAAGCCATCCGGTCTGGGTCAGGCCGCAAGGCCGTAGACGCTGGAGGCAAACTCACGGATCAGGCCATACGCCGCTTCGTTGCCTGCCTTGGTGACATCGATGTTGGCGATCATCACGTCCGCCATCATGCCGTCCAGCGGCGCGGAAGGCGCTCCGGCCGGCAGGTTGCCGTAGCCAAGAAAGAACGGAAGATCCTGCACCGTCTTCAGATCGGCATCGACGGCCACCGAGGCGGGGTTGTCATCGATCTTCATCTTCACCGTGCCGGTTGCCCCGTCGAAGGTCGCCAGCAGCAGATGCCACCGCCCGAGGTCGAAACCGCCTGCGGCGGGGTTCGGCTTGGCATCGGCCCCGTTCTGCACCTGATGCCGTGCCCGGCCGCCCGCGATCTCCAGATAGATGCGGTGATTGGTATCGGTGGTGGTGCTGTGTCCGATGACCGTGGGGGCGGTTGTGGCCGTATTGGCCGGAACGTAGATCACGACAGCTTTCGTGTACGCCCCCGTGGGAAAGGGGCCGTTGTAGTTGAAGCCATGATTGAAGAACACGCCCGCGGAATGCCCGTTGATCGCGTTCTCCTGTAGCGTAGGTCGCAAGGCGGGCGTGGCCTGAAGGAAAGACCGCGCTTTGCCGGACCTGTCGACCAGTTCCTGCACCCGCCCGCTGGCATCGAGCCTGGAGAACTGGGGACGCATGGAATGCCACGAATGCAGCCAAGGCTGCGCGGGCAGAAGCCGCGCCCAGTCACGCACCAGGCGCAGTCCCGGTGCCGGAGCAGAGGGGGTGAAAGGCAGGGTAATGACGCTCATGCGACGGTCTCCTCGAATGTGACAAGCCAGTTCGGCAGTTCGGTGTTGGGCAGGGTGACGGCGCGGCGCAGGCTGGTATCACGCACGTTGCCCCATGCGCCGGGGCGCTGGCCGTAGCCACCCGATCCCGGCCCGCCATTCTCCCCATAGACGGTGGAGGTGTAGGCATAGCGCAGCTTGCCGCCTGCGGCCTTGTCCAGCGTCAGGGTGATGATGCCCGCCACGGGATCGGTCAGGACCACGGAGGTGATATTTGCCCCCTCGTATTCGAAGCCGAAATTCGTCTGCTTGTTCAGCGTCGTCACATCGAAAAAGAGTGGGTCGCCAAAAGGAGTGCGCAGGGTCAGCGTGATCGTGGCCCCGTTGCGCGTGATCTGCTTGGGCATGGTGGGCCGGAAGCCGGTGTTCCCCTTCACGCAGATCTCGTGCCACGCCTGCCCTTGGTATTCCCCAAGGAGGTCCGTTGCCAAAGGGCGGAGGTGGACGCTGTCGGACAGCTGCGCCCAGTATTTGGGGCAGGACATGTAGAAGCCCGGCAGATCCCGCATGGCCTCGTATTGCGCGATCTGGGCCGGGGTGCCGGGTCCGGCATAGGAGCTGGACGACACCTGATCCATGATCAGATCAATCTCGGGGTGTCGCGCCGGAAGCAGGGGCCGATACTGCGCGTTGTAGCTCGCACGCAATGACACGAGCCCCGCCTTGTATTCGGCCAACGACGTGTCGCGGTCCTGTTCGCCTTGCGTCCACATGATCGCTGGAAGGGACACATCCCGCCCATATAAAGCCGCGATGGCGATGGCCCGCTGCAACTCGACCAGCCCGTTCAGGAAGCTGCCGCTATTGGCCTGCAATTCGCTGATCTTGCGCCCGCCCCGCCCGTGCCCACGCCAGACCATATCCATCACGGTCGCATTCATAGCGTTTCGCCGTGCGATCTGAGCCATCATGGACGACCCCGTGACCTGACCGCGCTGCTCCGTGGTTTCGTCGCAGTCGTCTTGCGCCGGGATGAAATCCACCAGCTTGGAGGCGTCCAGCGCCCCGCCGCTGACGCCCCGCAGGCCGGTGTTGAACATCCAGCCATAGGGCGTGTAGGGCGATGTTGCGAGGAAGCGGTCACCATCCGGGGGGAACGCACCACCGATGGCCCCCACCGACAGGCTTTGACCGGACTGCCAGATCAAAGCGATGGTGGGGGCGACGGTGCGGCGACCCAAGCCACCTGCCCCCGCGCCGATGTTCAGATCCGCCTTGAGTGCCGCCAGAGACGCCGCCGTTTGCTTGCCGAGTTCGAGTTCCCCGCTCACCACATGGATCCCGAGGGCGCGGGCAAAGGTGTGTGGGTCGAGCTTCAACCCCGCCAAGTTCACGACCTGGTCTTCACCGGGCTTTGCCAATGGGAAAACTACACCAGCGCCGTAGAGGTCGACCCCCAGCAGGCGGAGCGTCTCGTCGTCCAGCTTGCCGAATGCCAGCTTGCCAGTCACGCGGCTGAACGCCAGCAGTCGGATAAGCCCCTCGGCGGTTTCCTCCGGCGTCACGATGTCGACATAACCGTCTTCGCCCGCGACGGCCTTCCGGATGTCGATCTTGTCGCCCAACCGCATGGCAAGCGTTTTACGTGCTTCAATCTCCTCTTCCACATCGACCTTTGTGGCGCGCTCTGCGATCGCGGCGTCTCGGAGCTTCAGTGCTTCGTCCACCAGAAGCGTCGTGACCCGTTCCTCCAGAGCATCCTGCAGCCCGGTGACGGTCGTGATGGCTTGGGTGCCGGTATGCTGGCTGCGGTCCCGAACGATCTGCTGGGGGAGATCGCCCTGACGGCTCCAGCCACCCGAACCGACCGCACCGGTCTTTCGGTACTGCCCATTGTTCGCAGCCGTATCACCCGTCACGAAGGCGAGTGAACCTGCAGGCCAGTCAAGATCCGCACGCAGCAGGACGACGGTATCCACCTGCGGACCGAGTTGGGCCAGCATCTGTGCCAAGAAGCGGGCGACCTCGATCTGGACCGTGGACCCTTCCCGATTGCCGATCAGGCTGTCGATCAGCGAGACGCGGTTGAAATTGTCGGTGGATACACCTGTCATAGCGGCCTCACGTAAGGAACATGAGCGACCTCTACGCGCGCGAGGGGCAATCAGGCCGGGGGATGCCGTTTAGGCTATTGTATCACGTGATGAAGATCGTGAAGGGTCCGGCTACGGCACCAGGAACGCCGTCGGCGTTCTGCGGCTCGAGCCAGAGATGATGGGTGCCTTGTCCGAGGCAGGCGGTGGTCTCGACGTAGGCGACAACATCGTCGACGGTCCCGGCGAAGTCGGCAGTTGCTCCCAGAGCAAGACGTGCATTGCCGCTGACGGCCTGGATGCGATCCACACGGACGCCGGAGGCCGATGCTACCTGTCCGGGACGGTCGGACCCGCCTGTCAGGCGCGGCATGACACTGCCCGCGCTTGCCGTCAGGCGGTATCCGATGCGGATCCACTTCCCTGCGGCGACTGCGATCGGCTGAGACAGATCGCCTGCGGATCCTACAGCGTGAGTGGCCACCCCGCTGGCAATGGTCCAACCTGCACCACGTGTCCAGGAGGCAGCGGCCGACATGTTGCCGCCCTGCACGATGTCCTTGCGAGTCGTATCGCCCACCGCGAAGGAATAGGTCTGCTGGGGACTGACGGACACCGGAGCGCCAACGCTGTCCTTACCGCGATCCAGGCGATCGGATTGCGATCGGTAGATCTGCACCTGCGTCGTGGCGAGATCCGCGCCCGTGGCGAACTGGACCAGCGCGCCCCCCAGAAGCGGGCTCAGCAGCACGCCGTCCGTATCGAGTGCCTCCGGAATGGCCTCGTCGTTTTCTCCCACGACGAAGCTGATGATGGCAGTCGGTGCGCTTATCCGGCCTGATGACGTGAGCGATCGCGCCAGCAGCTCTACCTGCTGCCCCGCCGCATATCCGGTGATACTGCCCCCACCGTTGGCCACGGGGATGTCGAAGTTCGTCCAGACGGTGGCACCCGCCAGACGATGCTGGATGCGATAGGTCGAAACTTGGATTGCGCCGTCACCCTGTTCGATCTGGTAGTCCACAAGGTTGCGATCGTCAGTGCCTTCAATACCCGTTGAAACGGACGTGAAGCGCGGTGTGGCAGGGGCAATCAAGCTTGGTTCCAGCTCCTCGCCCACGCGGCTGGCATAAGGGGGGATTACGGCGGCATCCGTCAGCTGGTCGATGATAGGTGCGGCATCCACCAGGCGCACGAGGCTGGCCATGTCCTGCGCGGCCTCGATCCCCGCCACGCGCAGCTGGAACGTCTCGCGGGTGCGGATGCCAAACATGACCAGATCGCCCGGCTTAGGCAGCAGTGCGGGATCTCCGGCCGTCACGGCATCGGTCAGCCCTTCGGGCGCTGTGACCGGCACCACGAGGGAGACACCGATGGGATCATCCTTGCCGAACCGGCGGAATCGCAGGGCGTAATCCCCGCCCGCCGCGATCTCGACCAGCTCGTCCAGCAGGATCATCGTGCCCTGGACGTCGCGGACACGAGCGGATACCTGCACCTTGTCCAGGATATCATGAGACAGGCTGATCAGATCGCCACGGGTCGCGACCCGCGCCGGACCGTCCTGCGTGACCTGATAGACGTCGGGGCGATGGATCGTCTCGAAGGCACGGCGCAGGCCTTCGCGGTAAACCTCGGTTGCATCGGTCTTGCCGGGCAGCTGCAGTTCCTCGGTCAGGGTGATGTCGCCGGTGTAACCGGGCCAGCGGATCAGGCGTTCGGCAGGCTTGTAGTCATTGGCTGCATCCAGAAAGCTGACGCGCAGGGCATGCGGCGGATCGACATAGCTGCGGGTCGTGGTGAAGGCCCAGCTGTTGCGCGGGCTGATGTGGTCGATCACCAGTTCCTGCGGTCGATCGATAACCACGCCCCAGCGAACGCCGTCATGGCGCGGGCTGGCGCGACCGGCGGCCGCGATCTCGGTCAGCACATCCCGCAGGGTGGTGGCGGCATCCGACAGTTCTCGATCGTAATGCAGCCCCTTAAGGCGGCAGAAGTCGTGCCAGTCTTCAAGGGCCGCAAGATCGAGGCCTGCATCCGAGACCGGCCGCCAGTTCGCAGCGCCCTGCAGGACGTGCCGGAACAGCGCGGCCGGGTTGCGGGTCGCGCGCCGGATCCAGCTGTTGCTAGCGGCATCCCAATCCAGACAGACCCGTTCGGCCATCATGTTGATGTTGTCGAGCGAGCCGTTCAACTGGTGCGTCGCCTTGATCCGCATCGCGACGAGGGCGATCGGCTGGCCAAAGTTCAGTGGGTATTCGGGCCGCAACGTCTGCAGGCCCGCCCAGACGGTGCGGTTCTGGATCGAGGTGTCGGTGTTCTCCTCAGACAGCATCGTCATCCGGATCTGCCACCGGCCACGCGAGGCGAAGTTCCACGTGTGCTGGCGATAGAAGGCGTCGGTCTTGCGGGCTTCCACCTTCAGTTCGGTGACGGGCGTCCAGGCTTCGCCGTTCACGGGGCGATGTTCGATCCGGATTCGGACACTGGTCTGCTTCTTCTTGCCACTGTCGCTGATGCGCACCAGCCCGGCGGGCCATGCCAGGATGATCGACGCGCCCGCCGCATCCTCGCCCGTGGTGCGGATCACGGGTGTCAGTTCCGATGGTCCGTCGATCGTGTCGCCCATATCGTCGCGGGGACGCATCCGGGTCAGTTCGGCCCCGACGGTCTCCTCGACGATCTGACGGGGATAGAGGCTGAGCGGCAAATCCTCCGGCAGGCCCGACCGGACCTCGATCTCCACCTCGTCGTAATCCGCGATCGAGGTATCCCCGATGCGGAAGTCCGACAGCTGCAATTCCCCGTAGCCTGCAACGAAAGCCGTGCGCACATACTGCCAGTCGCCCACGATCTCGGTATGGCTTCGGGCCGCGAAGGGGGGTGCGATGCGAAGACGGCCCAGCACGTCCGGCACGGCCCCGTTCGGGTCCATGCGGTTCTGCCAGCCGGAGATGCTGTAGCGCTCCCGACGCTCCATGCGTTCAGGCCGGACGGGCGGGATCAGGGCGTTGATCAGCAGGTTGCCGATGACGGTGACACCGATGCCGATGACCGCACTGCCTACGGCGGCGGCCGTGGCTGCGCTCGCGCCGGAAAGAAGCACCCCACCAAGCTGCGCGCCCCAGACCTGCCCCATGGCGATGGCCCCGACGGCCACCGTGATTGCCAGAATCGATCGGAGGTTATCGCCCGAGGCGAGGAGGCGGATGACAACCCGAACCCCCGCCTTCGGCCTGACCAGAGGCCAGTGCACCGCTAAAACGACAACAGTGCCGCCTTCGCCGGTCAGGCTGACCCGGCACTGGCGCAGATCCGCGGGCGATGCCGCCGGAAGCGCCGCCGCGACCATCTGGGCCACAGTTGACCCTTCCGGCATGCGGAATTCGACACGGCCCGCGCCGGGATCGAAATGGGATGCGGCCAGCACGGGAATGGTCTGAAGGGACGCCACTGCGCCTCCGGAATTGGTTCAAGCGTAGCGGTAGTGTGCGACGAACCGATGCCGGAAAGGCCCTTGGGAGTAGTCTTCCACCTTGGCGCAATCCATGCGGGCCATGTGGATCATCAGGCCGTCCCGCAGGACGATGCCGATATGCGAGGCCAGCCCGCCGCGCCGGAAGACGGCAAGATCAAAGGCACGGGCGGGGCCTTCGACCAGATGCCAGTGCGGGGACGCGGCCTCGTGCCGGACAAGCGCCGCGATCTCCGCATGCTCCTCGGCCGAGATCCCGTCATACGCCGGAAGTCGGACGCCCAGTTCCTCGCTGTAGATGACGCAGGCAAGACCCCAGCAATCTGCTCCAGTTCTATCGCGCCCAAGCTCTGCCCAAGGCAACCCTACGTAGTGATTTGCCCACAGCATTTGAATTTAGATTCCCTTTTTCTGAAACAAATGCAGCCTCAAAAGATTTATCAGTATTGATGGAATAAAGATATTTTAATGGCTGATGATGAAATTGCGAGCATCAAAGATGTTCATATATACATGGCTGAAGATGCAAAATCAGGCGGTTTGGGTATTGAGAGCAATCTGCGAGAAGACCGTTATAAGATTAGCCAAGATATACTTATGATGATCATCGATAAACTGCGGCATCTCAATTTCACTTGGGAGGAACATCGCCGTGAGCTTGATCCGATGTCCGGCAAACCGGGTAGTTTACATATGGTGGCGGTGATCCGACCGCACGCCATTCGAACCGGAATTATTGAGGAATCCCAAGAAGTCACTATTATATTCGATACAAATAGCGGCCCTCAGGCCTTCGCTATGTCCACGAGTCAGAGTGAAAAACTAAGTGCAAGACTTCGTGCAGAGATGGTAAGACCTCCACTGAGAAAGCGCCGCAAACACTAGCTATGGCCCATATTTGAAGCATTGGTGATATTCGCATCACTGATGCAGTCCTGGAAACCGCTCGCGGGTCATGCGCCCGGCCGGATAATGCTCCTGCTCGATCTCCTCGCGGCTGATGGCCAGAACGATTTGCCCGCTGTCGATATCGGCCGAGCGGATCTGAAGGTCGGTAAACTCGACCTCGACCACGTCCGGGCTGGAGGCCAGCACCACGGCCAGGGCGACCGTGGCAGGCGACGTGAAGGATCGCACGACATCGACCATGCGGCGGTCGAGGTTCTCAAGGATGACGGTGGCGGTGGCCGGTGCATCCTCCAGATCGGACGGCAGCACGGTGGAGGCGATGATCCACAGATACGGATCTGCGATGGGATCCGCGCCCCGCCACGTCGATCGGGTGCCGTAATAGAGCGGATCGTCCGACAGGCGTTCGGTATTGTCCGTCGACAATCGAATCGGGCGTTCCAGCTCGGGATGCGCAATCTCGAACAGCACGACATAAAGTTCGCCCGTCGTCTCGGCATCCTGTGCCAGGCGGGCGTTGAGGGAAACGCGCCTCATGGCATCACCTGAACCGCAAAGGCCTTCCGGAACTCCACGTCGCCCACGATCGTCTCAACGGGCGGGGTATCACCCCAGGCGCACAGCCAGCGGCGGCTGAGAAGGATCGGCACATCACCATTCAGCATCGGACGGCCCCCGGAGGTCAGCGCCTGCCAGCCATCCGTCGTGGGATCCGGCATCCAGAAATAGGACGTGCCGCCCGCGCAGATCTCCTCGTAGAAGAAATCGAATTGTGCCTTCTGGTCACGGGTCATGACGACCGAGAGGGTGACCAGACGCGCCGCGCTGGAAAACCGGCGGCGATAGGACTGCGGACCTGCATCGGACTGACGGCGAAGGCGGGCGTCCTGCATCTGGACCTGCCAGCTGTCGCGCTCGATGCGCACAAGGGCTTCGGGCCACTGCGGATAGCTCATCTGTGGATCCCCGGCCGACGAAGGTTGTATTCGGACTGCATAGTCTTGCGTGCGGCCCCGCCCGGTGCCTTCAGGCCGGTCGAAACGGCATCCGACAAGGCGAGCGCATATTGCTTCTGTCCCTTGGCATCGGTTGTCTCAGTGATCTCGGCCTGAACCTGTGCGGACGAATTGTTCTGCACCTGGATGATCGGCCGCGCATCGATCGTGGCCGTACCGGAGGATTGAGAGGCCAGCGACGACAGGGACGAAATCAGCGCCCCCGCATTCTCCAGTGCGCGGCTGGTCATGATCTCCTCGCCGCGACGGGTCATGGTCAGGCGCTCGTCCCCCCGCATCGTGTCGCCATGCCCTGCCAGCGCATAGCTGCGCATGACGCCCGGTGATCCGGTATGGTTCGTGCTGAGGCTGGCAGGACGTCCGACAGGCCGAATGCTGGTTGTTGGCGCAGAGCTGCCAAGACTGCCGCCCAGCCAAGACCCGAGGCCCTGCGTCAGCCAGCCCATCGCCTGGTTCATGCCGGGTTGAACGGTCTGTTGAAAGGCCATGCGCGCGAACTGCTCCAGTGCAAATTCCACGAGGTCACCGATCTCGGCCTTTCCCGTCTTGGAGAAGTTGACGAAGGCATCTTCACCGGCCTTGCCCCATCCCGTCACTAATTCCTCTGCTGTGTCTGCCCAGGTGGTCAGATTGTCCTCGGCCGAGATCAGGCCGCGTTCGATGCCCGCCGCCCAATCATCCCGGCGCTTCAGGTCGTCTTCGTAGGCTTTCTTCAGGCGCTCGTCGTAGATCGTCTGCACATCGTCGGCGAATTCGGCATAGCCGCCCTTCGCCTTGTCGAGCGATGCAAGCGCCTTGTCACGCCATGCGTTTGCGGCGGCGAGATCGGCCTCGTAGCTGGGCTGAAGGCGGGCCAGTTCGCGCTTGATTTCGGACACTGACGAAAGGCTGGAGCGCTCCGACTGCCCCTTGGGCGGCTTCTTGTTCGCTTCCCTTTCGCGATCGCGAGCCGTGCCTCTTGCATCGTTCAACTCGTCGTCCAGGGCATCCCCACCGGCGTCCCATGCGTATTGGGCGCTGGCGGCGATACGCCCGGAGAAACCGGCCCCCTGCGACCGGGCATTGAATTCGGCTTCGCGGCGGCTGGCCTGCCCGCGCCTGCGGGCCTCATCCACGGTGGCACCTGCGTTCAGGGCGGTAATCTCCGCCCGCTGGGCTGCCCGTTCCACGGCCTCGCCGCCCAACGACGTGATGGCGGACAGGATACCCTCCACCTGACTGCGGACATCGCCCATGCGATCCGCCCAGTCCGAGGCCGCATCCTGTGCCGCGACCGTGCTGTCATAGGAGGCCATCAGATTGTCGAGCGCGGCCCCCGTGTGGCCCTCGCGCTCCAGTTCCAGCTCGTAGTTCTGACGAGCGACCTCTGCTCGCGTCGCTTCTGCTTGACGGCTGTCGTCACCGTAGGCCGCAATGGCTTCGGCAACCGCCAGCTGCTGCTGATCGATGCGCAGCCGCTCCTCGGCGTCACCAGTCAGCCGCGCCGCCTCGGCCGAGCCGTTCAGACTTGCTTCAAGGCGCGCGGTGTCGGTTACAACAACCCCAAGAGTGACGAGCATGTCCTGCAGATCGGACTTCATGGACGCGAAAGGTGCATCACCCTTCATGTCTCTGAACAGATCCTGGACGCGACGGGCCACGGCTTCGATATCACCCGTCTCCGCCAGGGAATTCAATTCACCCCGGCGCTCTGTGAATTCACCGAGCGAAAGTCCCCGGCCCTGCGTAAGGTCGGCATAATTCTCCTCGGTCAGCCGCTGCTGGATTGCGCGCGAACGATCCCCCGACATGATCGGAGCGCTAAAACCGGCTTTGAAACCTGCCCAAGCGGATTGTCCGAGCGTGGGGTCGATGTTTTCCCGCAGGGTCTTGTCGAGAGTGTCCCGAAGGTTTTTCAGCTCGGCCGCTCGATCGAGTTCAAGAAGCATCCCGGTCAGGGTACGAACCTCTCCGGTAAAACTGCCGAACGTCTCATCAAGGTTTTTGTCACGAAGGACCGATAGCCGTTCATCGACGGATTGCAGCGTCTGATCGAGTTTTCCCAGCCGCTCATCCAGGTTGCCCGCTGCATCACCGCTTTTGAACAACATGGCGATAAGGGGTGTGGCAAGCGCCGCTGTAAGGCCGAGCACGGCCCCAAGCGCCCCGAAGCCCCCGAGCAACTGGGGAGCTTGCTGGGCGAAGGCCATGGTGGCGGACTGCCCGGATTGAACCTGAACGATGAAGTCGGTCAGCTGGAACGATACGTTCTGAATGCTGCCGCCCATGCGGCCTGCCCCACCAACCACCCGGCCTTGCGCTTCAGCCAGCTGAACGGAGGCTCGCGCAGCCTCTTCCTTCGTCACGATACCCTGACGCACGGCGCGTGTCAGCAAGGCCTCTTGCTGGGCCAGTTCGGCCGTGGCGCGGGCCGTGGGATCCAGCGCCAGCATCAGCTGCCGGACGGCGCGTTCATCCTCCTCGATCGCCTGCTCGAAGGCCCGCGCACTTTGCACGGCCGGGTTCTGGGCGCGCACGAAGGTCTGATACCGCGCCTCGAGCTGCTGAAGCGTCCGTGCTGCCGCCTCATTCGTGGCAGAGCCGGTCTCCACGGCCTGCCTGACCGCCCCTTGCGCCGCTTCGAATTCCCGCTGAGCTCGCACCAGCGGGTTGAGGCTTTCCTCGATCGACTGATAAGCCCGCGCGGCCCGCGTTGCCTGTTCCTGCTGAAACGCGGCCAGTTCGCGGGCACCCTCAAACACCTCGGCACTGGAACCTGCCGATCGGCGGTTCTGACCAAAGCTGTCGAAGACGCGATCGAGCCGTTGGGCCACCTGTGATTGTCGATCGAGTTCGGTAGCTGCGCGAGCCATGCCGGAGGCCGTGGCCTCGGCCTCCTGGCGAAGGCCGCGCAGGCTGTCGGCCGCCGCGCGGTTTTCAACGACAACGGCCCGCGCATCGGCCGTGACGATCAGGCTGGCGCGCATCTCGGTCATTGGGCGGTCCTCATCAGCTTCAGCGCCTCGCGTTCCAGAATGGCTAGCCCGTCCAGAAGGCGGGCAGACGGCGTGATCCCCAGCCAGCGGGCGGCGGTATCCACTGCCGTAAGATCAAGCGAAACGGGCTTTGTGGCCCCTAGACCGATCCCCGCCATGCGCCACTGGCCGGAGGAGGCGAGGGCGAGGCGGATCAACGGGCGGTCGGATTCGGGCAGGATCAGGGTTTCCCGCTCTTCGCCCACGATGGCCCGTGCGGCCTTTTTTGCCTCCGCCCGGTCCAGTCCGGTTTCGGCGGCGATGTCGTCAATCAGGTCTTCGGAAACCGCCGCACGGCCCCAGATGATCCGTGCGGCGTCGATCAGTTTTTTTCCCGAATACCCATGATTGCGTCGTGAAGCGCATTGTCGACTGCCATCCGGATCGGTCGCTGCTTCAGGAGGCGATCGCGGTTCTCGGCCGTGTATGCCAGTTCCCCGCCGCCCTCGATCTTGATGCCGGACCAGCCGATCCAGAATTTTGCCAGTCGCTCGCGCACCTTGTCGATCATGGCGGGCATGTCGGGGGCGTCGATCTTCTCGAAGATATCCTTTTCGTCGTCCGGCATCAGGAACGTCGCCGTGAAGGATTGCTCGGCTCCCCCCGGAAAGGTCACTTTTACTTCGGCATCGAAGGTGTAGCGGTCTGTGAAGGTGAACATGGGCGTCCTCAGGAAAAGCGGATTTCGAGATCGTCGTTGCCGTTCAGGGGCAACATGGTCAGATCCAGCGATATGCCGAGATCGCCCTCGATGTCCTGGTCGCCCGCCCACTTGATCAGCACCTTCGGGGCCGTGATGGTCAGAGTCTTCCCAGCTTCCTTGCCGAGCGTCCAGACCAGCGGTTCGGTGATGCCCTTCTTGATCTGGGTCAGCAGATCCTTCGTGGCCAAATCCGGCCATTTGACGGTCATCGCGCCGGTGAACCGACGGGCGCTAAGGGAGGTGCCACCGCAGTTCATGTACTTGTCCACCGTGGGTGTGCGGCCGTCGGTAAAATTGAAGCGCGTCGCGCACAGCTTGGTGCCTCCCAGGGCGAAGGCAAACATGTTCTCGGGGTTGGCGATCAGGGCGCGGGGCCATGCCTCGAAGTTGTGCGGCTCGGAGACAGGGGCCACAGGATCAACATAACGGCCGCGACGGTTGAATCGGAAAAACGGCCTGCGGGCGTTCTCGGCCGTGAAGGAGAAACCGCCGCGAACGCCGGTGACTGTCTGCATGATCGCCCCGTTTCGCATCTGCATGGTGCAAGACGGGATCTCCTTAAGGGGATCTGTGGGCGTGAATACGATATCGCCATCGTCGTCGGTCATGTCCATGCCACTGGACAGCAGCAGATGGGCATAAAGCAGCGCTCCATTGGCGACAGGAGGGGCCGCCTCGACGTCGTATTCGGCACCGGCGTGGATGTTGTAGGCGTCCTCGCCCTGAGCGCCCTCCGTGCCCCTCACGAAGTTCTGCTGCTGGTAATCCGCCTCGAAATGTCGGGCGGTGAAGTTCATGGCCAGCACGGCATCCGACGCCGTGGTGGCGACGGCCGTGCCGGACGTGACTTCGATCTTCTCGCGGATCAGGCGTTGTGCATAACGCGCCATGGTCGTCTCCTAAGTGATCTGGATGCGCCGGTCGTGGCGCAGGGTGAAATCGTCCTGCCAGAACAGCGCACCGTCGGCGGCGATGCCGCTCTGGAGTGCGCCACGGGCAAAGCGGAAAGCCTCGTCGGCCCCTTCGGGCACGAACCGGCCAAGGGTCAGCAACAGGCTCTCGCGCAGGGGCCGAAGGCCCTCGCCCGCCTGCGTCCCTGTCCGGTCGGTGATGTCGCGCACGGCCATGATGATGCCGATGCGGGACGTGATCTTCTGGTCGATCACGTCGCCGGTGGCGTATTTCGCCTCGCCAGCGCTTTCCCCCGTCAGGATCACCCAGGCAGTCGGGAAAACGAGCGTGTTGGACCGCACCGCCCCGAAATCGCGGGCGAGACCGACGAGCCGGAACACGGGCATCGCGATACGGATGCGGTCGGCAACGACGGTTGGATCAAGCGTCAGCATCAGATGCGCCCTCCGAGAATATCGTCGAAGAAGACGGTCGTGACGTCGATGATGGTGTTTACGTCTTCAGGGGAGACGCCCAGGTAAGGCCGTGCCGGTATCGTGACTTCCCCTGCCATGACGCGCTGGCCATTGGGCAGGGTGAAGGACAGCGCCCCCGCCGACACCGGGCGGATCGTCCTGCCGGTCTGGTGGACGCCCGCATAAATCATGTTCGAGCCGACCCGCACCTGACGGGGCCCCGCCTCCGCATTGATCGACCGCATGAGTAGACCGGAGTCGTGGAGGGTCGGCCCGCCTACCTCTTTGGCGCGCAGGCTTTTAGGCCATACCACGCCGTCGGGGCTTTCGTTGGTGGTGGCGATCCGTTCGACGGCCGCGTTCACCAGGACAGCGCCGATGTCGTCCATCAGCGGGGTCAGATCGTCTGCGGCGGCTGCGGCCTGGTCAAATGCCGAAACCGCCTGCAGGTCGTCGAGGTCGAAGCGGTAATTGACGGCCATCAGAAACCTTTCAGGCTCTTGCGGGTCAGGCGGCGTTCCGGCCCGTCCGTCATGGCGACGCCCGGCGAGGTGACCTCTGTCGGTGTTTCGCTGCCGCCCCCGATCGCGGTCTCGCCACGCGCAATGCTTTTCAGGGTGTTGATCGCATCGGTCCGCAGCTTGCCAAACGTCGCCATGTCGTGGCCGAGGTTCACGTAGAGCCGGTGCATCGCCAGATCCCGCGCCATGACCGACAGGATGCGGGGCGGTGTGGCAAGCGGCAAGGCGACAACCTTGGCGATATAGCTGTCGATCTCGGCCGAGGCATCTTCCAACGCCTCGGTGATCCGTGCGTCCGATGCCACCCCCGCCCCCTCGAAATCGGTGAGGAGCTGGAGGTCGCGTTGCGTGATGGCCCCCTTCAGCTGGGCGATGGTGGCATATGACATGACGGTCAGCCCTTGATTGCGGTCAGCGTGAAGCGGGGATCGCCCACCAGCTGCGCACGTTCGAGGAGCGACAGATCGGCCGCCGGGATGATCGTCTCTCCTTGGGGCCAGCGGCGACCGGCGCGACGGCGTCCACCCTCGACCGAGCACGTCACGCGAAGGTGGGGTTCTTCCCCGATGAGCGCGGTCACCGCCCCTTCGAAAACCGTGTCTAGCGTCGCTTCCAGCCGGGGGGCGTCTGAATGCGCATAGGCCTCGGCAACTGCCGTATCGCGGAACGTGGTCGAGGCATCGGCCTGCATGGGCGTTGCGGCTGTCACGGGGTCGATCGTGGACAGCACCGGCAAGACGACGGCCCGTTCGGGTTCAGGCGTGTTGGGGAAGGCTAGCGTGGTCGAGGCTGCGGGATCGGGGTTGATCACGGGCGTGACGGCTGCCTCGCTCGACACAACGAAGGTGGCGGGATCAATCAGAGCTTCGATCAGGTTGCCCTCGGCATCCAGCAGGCCTGTCACCTGCGTCTCATCCGGAACCACCGGCGATACGGGCAGATCGGTCGTGGATCCGGGCAACGTCGAAGTCTCCACGCCCGAGGTGGACGCGACGGTGCTGGCATTGGTGCGGAGCGGGTTCTTGGCACGGGACATCTCTGTTCCTCCTTCAGGAAAGGTCGGCAGGCATCAGGCCCGCCGAACCGGGATCGTCACGCCCTGATCAGATCAGGGTCAGGCGGCTTTCGACGTGAAGTGCTGCCGTGTTGCGCCACACGTTGGTCGCACCGGCGGCATTGCGTTCCGCGTTCAGCAGCTCCAGTGCCGCGCCTTCAAGCGGGGACGGCACGACCAGAAGCTTCGGCTTCAGGTTCAGCTTGCGGCCGCGATGACCGCGCGCGGTGGACATGGCCACGCGGGCGGCCTCGTAGCTCTCGGCCGTCAGGGGCTGGCGCGAGGCGTAGATCAGCTGCCATGCACCGAAGCCTGCGGCGCAACGGCGCTTAGCCCCCCAGACGAACTCGTCGTTGTCGAAGACATTGTCGTCGGTCAGCGACGTCTTGGGGGTGATCTGGGGGGCCTGACGATCCTGGAAGATCATCGGTTTGATCGCGCGGCTGTCGTCGATCAGATACCATGCAGGCCCTGTGCCACCGCCGAAGTTCGAGACCGACACTTCGCGGCCCAGCTCGTTGACCACCGGGTGATCGGTGTCGAAGAACATCTGTCCGTCATAGTGCTCGTGCGCAAAACCGCGCTCCAGTTGGTCCCAGACCAGATCGTCGGGCAGTTCGGCCGCGACCTGTGCCATGTCTTGCACGATCGGGGTGTAGAGGCCGACCTGATCATCCGCGATGTCATCGACCGAGACCGCGATCGTCTTCTCGAACTTGCGGTTGGTGATGACGAAGCCGTTGGTTTCCAGCCGCTCGACGTAGCGTTCACCGATCCATTCGCGCATCGGACCCATCTCCGACAGACGCGGATAGGCCTGCGTGCGGGTGGTGGACTTCACCACCATCGCGATGCGGTTGTAGGTGGTTTCAACGCCCGTCAAACGCTCGTTGAAGGCAACGTTGAAGGCGGTGTTCAAGGCCGCGAGGGCCGTCTTGGTCAGGTTCATGATGTCCCTCAGAGGATTTCGACGACGACGCCTTCGGGCGTGACGTCCAGGCATTTCCCGGCGATCAGCGTGCCCGCCGCGCCGACGGTGTTGTCATCAACGACGAAGACGTTGCCGCCGATGTGGGTGCGGTTGATCGACCCGTTGCTCGGGACCAGAAAGGCCCCCCGCTCGAAGTCGACACCCGCATCGCCGATCGCGCCGCCGGTGTTGTCGGCCTCGGCCAGCGCCACGCCACGCATGCGGGTGGCGGTCGGGATGGCCGGAATGGCGTTGCCCGCTGCGTTCAGCGCCACGAGGGCACCGGCGAAGATCACGGCACCGGCCGCGACCGGATCGCGGAAGCGCAGGCCGTTGCCGACGCGGGTGCGCGGGGTGTTCTTGGTCAGCGCGGTCATGTCAGACCTCCTTTGCAGCTGCGTTGCGGGTGGCGAGGAACTTGTCCTCGGGCACGCCGATCAGAGAGGCCATCTGGCGCTCCTCGTCGGACAGGACGTCGGTCTTCACGGGGGGCAGCCTGCCTGCCAGCTGGCGCTGGCCGAGCGGGATGCGGACCGGGGCGACAGCGGCCCAGCCCTCGAACTGGGTGACGTCGACCGAGGCCAGCTGGCGTGCCCACGGCTCCATGTCAGGGGTCAGCTTGCCGTCCGCACGGGCCTTCTCCAGCACCGCATCCACGACGCGTGTCTGTTCGGCTTGCTGCAGGGAGGCCAATTGGGTCTGGACGCCCTCGAACATGGACATCGGAACGAACGCCGCCGGATCGGGGGCTTGTGCTGCCAGCTTGCTGCAGATCTGGGTGATGACATCATCACCCTCGACCCCTGCGGCCGTGGCGATAGAGGCGAGGTTGGTTTCCGTGCCGAGGAGCGCGGTCACGCGGGCGACGATGTCGTCGGGCTTGTCGACGGCAATGCCGACGAGGCCCGCGATTTTCTCGAGGGGATCCATGTCATCTTCCTTGGATGCGAGTTGGCGAAGCTGGGGGAGTGCCGGTTCGTTCACGAGGCCAGCGCCATCGATGCCCACGACCCGGCCGTCCGGAAGGTTGCGGAACACCGGCGAGATGAACCGGAAGGACCGGTCCTGAAGGGCGCGTTTGCCCTCGGGCGTCCAGCGCACTGAGGCCATGACCCGTTCGCCCTCGACCTCAAGGCCGGTGATCCATCCCGCCGCGCGGCTGTCGCGCAGGGTCTGCTGGGCCATGGAGCGATGGTCGAAGTCGATCAACAGCTCGTTGCCCCGCGCACGGGACAGGCTGTCGGCCAGCACCTGCTGGACGTTGTCGATGCGCATGGCCTGCACACCGCGCCGATCGCCAAGGCGGAACTCGCCGAGCGGCATAAGCTCGATCCGGTCATCCGAGGCGGAAACCTCGGTCACGGTGCTGCATATCTGTTGAACGGTTCTGGTCATGACAGCGTCATGCCATGAGGTGCGCGATCAAGGCCGGGGGATGCAGTTCAGGGGGGATGCGGGTGTCCGGCGCGATCGCACGTGATGGACTGGGCCAGACTACCGTTCAATTCCGCCGGAGCGGCTTCAAAAACGGCCATGTCCCGATTTCGGCGGGAATGATGGCCTATAAGGGTCAACGGGGCTTAGCGGGTCGCTCCTGAGCTAATTTGTCTTCGAGCTCCCCGATATGAAGCTCGGCTTCTGCCAGATAGAATGCTAGCGCATATCCCGGCCGATCTAGTTCCAGCTCTTGGCGATATCGCTTCCACCCTTCCAAATCATTCAGGGGCGGCCTGGCTCGTTTGTGTATCATGGTTTGTCCTCAGGGGTAGTCGTCGTGTCGACTTATACCCTCTTCGTTTGTTCCATCGTTTGGCGATGGCCTCCGCCCCTCGCAGACAATCCGAATGATGTGTTCTATTTACCCTGAGAAACGGTCTGCTGCGTGTTGGCCGCCTCTAGATAGGCAATATTCAATTCTGCAAACCAGATGTCGTTTTCAGTGGGATTCACACCCGGCTCCGAACGCAGCCAATCGAGATGCTGCTTCCAGCTCTCAAGATCGAACGGATGCGGCGTTTCATATAGCGCGGTCATCGGTCAGGCTCCTCATCAGATCTGCATAGCGGGCAACGAGCTGTCGGTTACGTTCTGACATACCATAAGAATAGGTAAGGACGCCCCGCCTCTCAAGCCATTGCATCATGGCATGCTGATAAAGCGTAATCCCTTCGGTCGGATCTATCGAGGCAAACCGGTCCCAATGTGAGAGCGCACGTTGCACGAATTCTGCGACTGGCAGGCGCATCGGTTCGGTTCCGCGCACTGCCCTCCAGATCGAGCCGCTCGGCGAAATTGCCGTGATTGCATGCCCCTGCGCATCTAGGGTCTAGACTCATTGAGTTTCAGAGCCAGAACAGGACGGTTGCAGCCAAAGCGATAACCGAAAGGTATGTCTCCGGGCACCTGTCGTAACGCGTGGCCACCCGCCTCCAGTCCTTCAGCCGA
>Ga0265797_10002023_pt1 | contig 34979 bp, 30 predicted proteins | sample P2T30metagenome_FD_192433 | JGI IMG/M metagenome (GOLD analysis project Ga0265797, IMG submission 192433) | Plant litter microbial communities from East Loma Ridge, Irvine, California - P2 T30 | ecosystem: Environmental > Terrestrial > Plant litter > Unclassified | place: USA: California...
ATTTTCATGATGGACCCGCGAAAGGTTGAGAATTCATTGTAATGCGCTTCGCCTTCCGATTTCGCCCCGTCGCCCTGATTGCAGCACTGATTGTGGCCCTCATCGGCATCTTGCTCGGCAACTGGCAGCAAGACCGTGCCGCCTACAAGATTGCACTGCAGGCGCGCCAGCTGGCCCGCGCCGCCGCGCCGCCGGTTGCCCTGGGCCCCGGCGTTGCCACCGCGGCCGCCACCACCCCGGACCTCGAATTTTGCCGCGTGCAAGTACAGGGCGAGTTCGTCGCCGGCTGGCCCGTCCTGCTTGCCAATCGCCCGCGCGGGAGCCAGTCCGGGTTCTATCTTGCAATGCCGTTTAAAATAGCGGGCTCGGACAGGCACGTGCTGGTGCTGCGCGGCTGGTTGCCGCGCCAGGCCGAGTTCGACAAGTTGCCGGTATTCGCGACGCCAGCCGGGCCGATCACGCTCGAAGGGCGGATCATCCTGTCTGCCGGCAAGGTGATGGAGCTGGGCGACGGCCCGCCGCTGGCGCCCGGTGCGGCGCTGCAGAACGTGACGCCGCAAGCGCTGGCGCAGGCGAGTGGTTTGCAGTTCCTGCCGTTCCTGGTGCAGCAGACGCTGCCGGCCACGCCGGCCGATGTCATGGCGCGCGACTGGCCGGCGCCCGAGGCAGGTATCGACAAACACCGCGGCTACGCCTTCCAGTGGTATGCACTGGCGGCGCTGGCCCTTCTTTTTTATGTGATGACGGGATTTCGACGTGGCTCAAGAACAAATCGCTGACCCTGGCACCGCGCGCCGCCGCGGCCGTATGAAGCTGCTGCTGGTGCTCCTGATCTGCGCTGCGCCGCTGATCGTGTCGTACATTACCTTCTACATCGTCAAGCCGACCGATCGCACCAATTACGGCGCCATCCTCGACGCGCGCACGCTGCCGATTCCGCAGATGGCCACCACCACGCTCGACGGCCAGCCGCGCACGCTCGATGATCTGAAAGGCAAGTGGATCATGCTGCGCGTTGGCGGCGGCAAGTGCGGCGACGAATGCCTGCGCCAGCTGTACGCGATGCGCCAGTGGCGCACGATGCAGGGCAAGAACATGGACCGCATGGAACGCGTGTGGCTGATCACGGATGCCGAGCCGCTTGACACCGTCACCATGCGCGAATACGACGGCATGGAATTGTTGCGCGCGCCGGCCGCCACGGTGACCAAGTGGCTGCCAACCGAGCCGGGCCGTGCCCCGAGCGACCATATCTACCTGATCGACCCGCTGGGCAACCTCATGATGCGCTTCCCGTACCAGCCCGAACCGGGCCGCGTCTATAAAGACATCGCCAAACTGCTCAAGGCATCGGCCATCGGCTAAATCAAGTAACTCGTAAAGAATCGCATGGATCTGTCTTCACTGATACACCTTGGCCTGATGGGCCTGCTCGTAGCCAGCCTGCCGCTGGCGATCGTCTGGATGTCGTCCGACGCCAATAAATACCGCAAGCTGGTCTGGGTAATGGTGTTTCTCACGTTCGACCTGATCGTGTTCGGCGGCTTCACGCGCCTGACCGATTCGGGCCTCGGTTGCCCGGACTGGCCGGGGTGCTACGGCGAAGCCAATCCGTTCCTGGCGCACGAGCAGATCGCCGCCGCCGAGGCGGCCATGCCCACCGGCCCGGTCACGGTGGCCAAGGCCTGGATCGAGATGATCCACCGCTACCTGGCAATGGGCATCGGCGCGCTGATCCTGGCGCTGCTGTTTACGTCCATCAAACAATGGCGCCGCACGCACGATGCCGTGTTCCAGCCGGCCATGCCGATTGCCTTGCTGGCGTCGGTGCTGGTGCAGGGCGCGTTCGGGGCCTGGACCGTCACGCTCAAGCTGCAACCGGTGATCGTCACCATCCACCTGTTGCTGGGCATGATGCTGCTGGCGATGCTGGCCTGGATGGGTTCGCGCGAAGACGCGCTGCTCAAGCCGCCGGCGCCGCTGCAGAGTGTGACTACTGCGCCGGGCCTGGTGGCGCGCCTGCGCGGCCTGCGCTGGCTGTCGCTGCTGGCCGCCGTCGTGCTCACGGTGCAGATCGCCCTCGGCGGCTGGGTAAGCACTAACTATGCAACCATGGCCTGCGATACCTTCCCGCTGTGCCAGGGCGCGCTGGTGCCCGAACTGGACTTCGAACATGGCTTCCACCTGTGGCGCGAGCTGGGCAAGACAATGGAAGGGCACTATCTGCCATTCTCGGCGCTGGTGGCGATCCACTGGGTGCACCGCGCGTTTGCGCTGGCCGTCGTGCTGGTGCTTGGCATGGCAATCTGGCGCGCCTGGCGCCTGCCCGGGCTGGGCAAGACCGCTTGCCTGCTGGCGCTGGTGATGACGGCGCAACTGTTCACCGGCATCGCGACCGTGTATTTCAGCTTCCCGCTGGCGATTGCCGTCATGCATAACGCCGGGGCGGCGCTGCTGGTGTTGTTGGTGACCATGTTAAACTACCGGGTGAAGTTCCAACTCGACGCGGCCCGCGTACTCCCAGCGCCTGAACCCGCCGCGTCCGCAAGCACCCATTGATGACAACCCAGACAGCCATCCCCAAGCCCCAAAGCCGGTTCTCGCAATACTGGACCCTGACCAAGCCGCGCGTGACGAAGCTGGCGGTGTTCTGCGCGGTGATCGGGATGTTCCTTGCTACCGACGGTTTTCCGGGCTGGCAAACGCTGATCGCCGGCACGGTGGGTATCTGGCTGCTGGCTGCCGCCGCATTCGCTGTCAATTGCCTGGTCGAGGCCCGTGTCGACGCGCGCATGACGCGCACCGCGCGCCGCGCCACCGCCTCGGGCGAGCTGAGCACGACGCAGACCGTGGTCTTCTCGTCGGTCATCGGCGGCCTGGGCATGCTGGTGCTGTACACGCTCGTCAATCCGCTGACCATGTGGCTCACCTTCGTCACGTTCGTCGGCTACGCCTTCATCTACACGCTGCTGCTCAAGCCGAACACATCGCAGAACATCGTCATCGGCGGCCTGTCGGGTGCGATGCCGCCGGCACTGGGCTGGGCGGCGGTGGCCAATGACGTGCCGATGGAAGCATGGCTGCTGGTGTTGATCATCTTCATGTGGACCCCGCCGCATTTCTGGGTGCTGGCCATGTACCGCCGCGAAGACTACGCGCGCTCGGGCCTGCCGATGCTGCCGATCACGCACGGCATGAAGTTCACCGGCCTGCAGGTCTGGCTGTACACGATCGGCCTGGCCGCGACCACCTTGCTGCCATTCGCGGTCGGCATGAGCGGCCTGATCTACCTGGCGGCCGCGGTGCCGCTCAACGCGGTCTTCCTGCGCCACTCTTGGCGCGTGCACCGCAACTACAGCGACGCGCAGGCGCGAAAGACGTTCACCTGGTCGATCGTTTACCTGTCGCTGCTGTTCGCGGCGCTGCTGGTGGACCACTATTTTAAATTTTGATTCGCAAGTTTTGATTCGCAAGTTCTGATGATGGGTTCCGATATGAAACGACTGCTGACCATAGCGGCGTTCTCGGCCGTGGCGCTGCTCGCCACCGGCTGCGACAAGCTGCGCGACAAAACGCCTGCCTTCCACAATACCGATGTGACCGGCGTCGACTACGCCAAGGGTTTTACGCTGACCGACCACACCGGCAAGGTGCGCACGCTCGAGGATTTCCGGGGCAAGATCGTGGTGATGTTCTTCGGCTATACGCAATGCCCGGACGTGTGCCCGACCACGATGGCCGAGATGGCGACCGTGTTGAAAGAAATGGGCCCGTCGGCCGACGAGGTGCAGGTGCTGTTCGTCACCGTCGATCCCGAGCGCGATACGCAAGAGCTGCTGTCGCACTACGTGCCGGCATTCGACAAGCGCTTCATCGGCCTGTATGGCGACGCCGCCGCGACCGCCAAAGTGGCCAAGGAATTCAAGGTGTTCTACGCCAAGGCGCCGGGCGCCGACGCGGGTAGCTACACGGTGGACCATACGGCCGGCAGCTTCGTGTTCGACAAGCAGGGCCAGCTGCGCCTGTTCGTGCGCCACGGCCAGGGCCCGGGCCTGATCGCCCATGACCTGCGCCAACTGCTATGATGGTGTAAACACCACTTACCCGAGGCAGCATGGAGCAACGACCCGGCAGGAACTACACCCGCATCGCCATGGTCATCCTGCTGACGCTAGGCTGCCTGTATGTGCTACGGCCCTTCCTGCCGGCGATCCTGTTCGCCGCCGCCGTCGCCATCTCGAGCTGGCCGCTGTACCTGCGGCTGCTCACCCGCCTGAACGGCCAGCGCACGATCGCGGCGCTGACCATGACGCTCACGCTCACGCTGCTGTTCATCATTCCGCTGTCGATGGTCGCCTACAACCTGGGCGACGATGTCGCGCGCGGCTTCGGCGAACTGCGCGTGCTGATCGAGCACCGTGAACTGGCGCCGCCCACCTGGCTGCGCGAGATCCCGCTGGTCGGCCCATCCGTCGAAACCTATCTGAACGACCTGATCGCCAGCCGCGAGCAGATGCTGGCGCTCGCGCAACGCATGCTGGAACCGGCGCGCCACTGGCTCGTGAAAGGCGGGCTGATGCTCGGCACTGGCGTCGTGCAAATGAGCCTGGCCGCCTTCGTCAGCTTCTTCCTATACCGCGACGGCAATGGCCTGTTGTCGATCATCGAGGTCACGATCCGCAAGGTGATGGGTGCGGGGGCCGAGTCGATCCAGGCCACCGTCAGCCAGACCGTGCGCGGCGTGATGTACGGCTTGCTGGGCACGGCACTGGCGCAGGCCATTGTCGCGGCCATCGGCTTTGCCATTGCCGGCGTGCCGGCCGTGCCGCTGTTGTCGGTATTGATCTTCCTGACGTCCTTGATCCCGTTCGGGCCGCCGCTGGTCTGGGGTGGGGCGGCGATCTGGCTGTTCGCCCATGGCGAGACCGGCTGGTCGATCTTCATGGCGATCTGGGGCGCGCTCTTGATCAGCGGCGTGGATAACGTGGTACGGCCGATGCTGATCAGCCGTGGCAGCAGCCTGCCGTTCTTGCTCACGCTGCTCGGCGTGCTGGGCGGGTTGATCGCGTTTGGCTTCATCGGGATGTTCATCGGGCCGGTGTTGCTGGCGGTGGGGTATTCGCTGATGAGCGAGTGGACGGGTACCGAGGATCCGATCGTCAAGCATGACGAGGAACGTGTGGTCGAGTAGGTTCAGCGAAGTTTTCCGGCTGGAACCGTAAGAGGGAGTCTCGACCTGCTGTGCTATCGTCGACAGCACATTCTCGTGAACCAACAAGGCGTCCTTCGATGGCGCGTTTGCCGTGTGCAATCGCGCTGCGTTCGCCTGCTCGAAAGGAATCCAATGAACCGTTTCAACGATAAAACCGTTCTCGTCACCGGTGCTGCCTCCGGCATCGGCCTGTCTGCCGCCCGTCGCTTCCTCGATGAAGGCGCCCGCGTGGTGATGCTCGATATCGACGAAGACAGCCTCAACACAGCCGCTGCCAATTTGCCGCAAGACCGCGTGTTGGTGCAGGTCGGCGACACCGCCGAAAAGGCCACCGCCACCGCGGCCGTGAAGGCGGCCGTCGAGCGCTTCGGTGGCCTGCATATCCTGATCAACAACGCCGGCATGGCGACCGAAGGCGACATCATGAACACGAGCGAGCAAGACTTCGAACGCGTCATGGCCGTCAATGTCACCGGCTACTATCACATGGCCAAGGCAGCCATGCCCGAGCTGGTGAAGACGCGCGGCTCGATCGTCATGACGTCGTCGGTGTCCGGCCTCGGCGGCGACTGGGAAATGTTCGCCTACAACACGTCCAAGGGCGCGGTCAGCAATATGGTGCGCGCGATGGCGATGGATGCGGCCAAGGATGGCGTGCGCGTGAATGCGGTCAATCCAAGTTTTACCAGGACCGGCATGACCGAGGACATGGTGGGCAATCCCGAACTGGTCGCCAAGTTCAACGAGCGCATGCCGCTGGGGGCGCCGGAAGATCCGGATGGCGTTGCCGCCGCGATGGCCTTCCTGGCAAGCGACGATGCGCGCCTGATCACCGGCGTGAATTTGCCGGTGGACGCGGGGTTGATGGCGTCGAACGGCCAGCCGCCGCAGTAAGACCATGCCTGCCCGGGAAGCATGCACCCAAGCGCCCGGGCAGGCGCGTCAGTTCGGCTGGGCCTATTTTTTCAGGAATGTCCTGACATCATCGGCAACGTTGCCGACCTGGTCGACCGCGCGCTGCAGCTCTTCCTTGCTCACGCCCAGTTGCCCGGTCCAATACTGTACTTCGTAATCTTCGGACATGCTGATGCGCGCGCGATCCTGCATGCCGGGGTTGGTTTTGTCATCCGCCATATTTATTCTCCAAGTGTTGTTGCTGGAAAAATGTGCCGCAGTAGGGTCTCAGCCCGGCCTCAGCCCGGTTTCAGCCTCCGCCGATACCGGCAACGACATGGCCGGTGCCGCCACATTCCGGACACTCCTTGCCATCGGCCAGGGTGCCGCGGCCGGAGCAGGCGTCGCAGATGGCGTCGCCGGTGCCGGGTGTGCCGGGCTCGGCGTCGTCGCCGGGATTGAGGTCGTGCTCTGGATGAACGCTCATGGTAGTCCTCGTCACTGGTTGGTCAGGACGATTCTAGTGAATTTTTTTTGCCGGCGGCGCGAGGCTGAAGAGTGCCGACTGCTTACGCCATCGGTCCCGGCATCTGCCGCTCAGCACGTCCCCAGCTGCCACACCAGCTTGTCCCTGTCTTTTTCCAGCAATTGCACCTCGACGCCCTTGGTTGCCGAGCGGGTGATCACGACCGTCTTGTGGAAGTACGTGTACTGGATGCTGACCGCGCCGCTGCTCTCGGTCCGCTTGACCTCGGCCCGATCGAGATTGAGCTTCAGATTCTGCAGGATCTGCCCATCGGGCCAGCCGGCGGACAGGCGCACGTGGCGCGTGCGGTCGTCGCCATTGGCCTGCGGGTACATGCGTTCGCATGCCTGGGCGGTTGTGCTCGCCGACAGCGCGGCAAGCGACAGCAGTCCTGCAGCGAGAAGGTTCACGGTGTAAGAGAGGGGCATGATGTCGGCATCGGTAAGGAACAAGCGCTTACTGTAGCAGCAAGCGTGGCCGTATGGCATCAGTCGGCTTGGTCAGAAGACGATCGAACGGCGCATCGATTGCCATCAGCCGCTTCTTCGGCCGCTTCGTCCGCACACAGCAGCGCGTTCGCGTAGGCGTGGCGCCCGGCCGAGCGGAACAGCGCCCAATGGTCGATGTCGGTGTCTCCCTCGCGCCGGCGCACGATGCTGAGCTGCACCGGCAGCCGCGCGCCGCCTGGCGTCAGCAGTTCGGTCTGGATGTCATCGATGGCGCCCGCGAGCTGCAAGCGCGGCGCGCAGCAGGTGTGATGAAACAGGCGGGCGCCGACCGGCAGCAGCTCGTTCACAGGGCGGCCCACCAGCGTGCCGGGCACTAGGCCTAGCCATGCATGCAGGCTGGCGTTGGCGCTGATAATGATGCCGTTGGCATGGATTGCCATCAGGCCGCACGCGGCCTGGTCGAAGAGCAGATCGGTTGCGGAGAAGGCGTTCATGACGGTTAGCGTAGTGATTGGTGAAGGAACGCGTCGATGGCGTCCGAGCTGGCAGTGGGCGCGCTCATGTGAGGGCAGTGGCCAACGTTCTCCACCAGCGCCAGGGTGCTGGCTGGCAGGTTCTGGTGCATCCATTGCCCGACGGTGCGCGGCGCAATGAGGTCGTCGCTGCATTGCAGGATCAGGGCCGGCACCGTCGACCTCGGCACGTCGGCGCGGTGATCCGAGTGAAACGTGACGCTGGCAAAGTGGTGAGCAGTCTCGGGATCGTTGCGGCAAAAGCTGGCGGTCAGCTCGGTAGACAGCTCGGGTTGGTTGGGTGCGCCCATGATGGCGGGCGCCAGGTTGTACGACCAGGCGATGAAGTTCGTCTCCAGTGTCTCGAGCAGCTCGTCGATGTCGTCGCGCGTGAATCCACCACGATAGTCGCCGTCGTTGATGTAGCAGGGCGATGGGCTGACCATCACCTGGGCCGCGAAGCGCCCGGGGGCGGCAATCGTGGCCAGCATCCCGATCATGGCGCCGACCGAGTGGCCGACGAACACTACCGGTTCGTCGGCGTATTCGTCGATGATGGCGAGCAGATCGTCGGCGTGGCCGTGCAGCGTGGCGTGGCGCTCGCGGTCATACGCGGCCAAGTCCGAGCCGCCGGAGCCTGCGAGATCATAGGTGAGGATGCGAAACCGATCCTGGTAGGCAGGCGCGAGATAGCGCCACATCGACTGGTCGCACCCGAAACCATGGGCAAACACCATCGTGGCGGCGCCCTGGCCGGCAAGATGAACGTTATGGCGGAGCTGGGAGGACATTGAATGCCTTCTTATCGGTTCACGCTGATATACACAAAAAATAGCACCATTTTTGCGTAATGTCAGTATCTGGGAATGCAAAAGGCGTTAGTCGTGGTCGTCGTTTTCGCCGGCGCGGGTCAGTTGCGGGATCACCTTGACCAGCAAAATGCGCGGACCGTTCATTTTCTTGACCACGACATCGAACTGCGGGAAGCCGATGCGCTGGCCCTGCTTGGGGATATCGCCGAGCTTCGCCATCAGCAGACCGCCGACCGATTCCACGTCGTCCAGGCCCATCTGCTCGTTGTCGATGTCGATCCCCAGCAGGCGCTCGAGCGAGAAGATCGGCAGGCTGGCCTTGCCGATCCAGGTGCCGTCGGCCTGCTTGAGCCAATCGTTTTCGTTCATCCTGAATTCGTCGCGGATTTCGCCGACCATCGCGCCCAGCAAATTGTCGAGCGTGACGAAGCCGACCGGGCGCTTGCCTTTTTCGCCGATCAGCGCGAAGTGGGGCGCGCCGCCGCGAAAGCGCCGGAAGATATCCTGCGCCGGCGTGCGCGCCGAGATCGATTCGACGGGCCGCAGGAACTGGGTCAGGTCGCCGATCGGGCGGCCCGACTGCAGCGCGAAATACAAGTCTTTCAGGTGGACGATGCCGATGACTTCTTCGCCGTCCTTGTCAAAATAGGGATAGCGCGAAAACCGGTTGCGGCGCACCGTTTCCAGGTTCTGCTCGAGCGTGCGGCTCGCGTACAGCGCGCTGACCTCGTTGATCGGGCGCATCAGCTCGGAGACGGCCAGCTGGCTGAAGTCGAGCGACTGGGCCAGGATGTTGCGGTCGTCCTGCGTGATCTTTTCGGCCGGGTTGCTGGTGCGCAGGATGAGTTTCAGTTCATCGAGCGAGTAGTGGTGGTCATGGCCACCCGCGCCGGCCAGGCCCGCCACGCGCAGCAGGGTGTTGGCGCTGGCGTTGAGCACGGCGATGGCCGGGTACATGGCCCAGTAAAACGCATACAGTGGCATCGCGCACCACAGCGCCACCGATTCCGGCAGGCGGATGGCCAGCGTCTTGGGCGCCAGTTCGCCAACCACGATGTGCAGGAACGAGATCACCGAGAATGCGACGACAAACGAAATGCTGTGGATCAGCTCTTCGGACGTCACGCCGACAAAGGCGAACACCGGTTCGAGCAGGCTGGCAAACGCCGGCTCACCCACCCAGCCCAGGCCGAGCGAGGCCAACGTGATACCCAGCTGGCAGGCCGACAGGTAGGCATCGAGCTTGCCGTGCACCTTTTCCAGGATGCGGCCACGCAGGCCGCTCGTCTTGGCGATGGCGCGCACGCGGGTCTTGCGCAGGGTGACGATGCTGAATTCCGCCGCCACGAACAAGCCGTTCAGCGCGACCAGGAATAACGCGAGAACGAGGAAGAGAAAATTTTCCATACAGGAGATGTATTAACAAAAGGCAAAGCCAAGAGGGCATTGTACAGCCCAAACCGGTCTTATCCGTCTGCCAACGCGCCTTTGTGCACGGCCGACAGGATCGCTTCCACTGCCGGATGCTTGATCTTGCGCTCGTTCGAGATCGCATAGAAGTGCTCGCGCACTTCCGGCACCCGGCCGACCAGCTCGGCACCGAGCTGATAGTCGATGTCCGCGGCCGGCGCGGCCGGTGTGAAGAACAGGCCCAGCCCGCGCCGCCCGAACGTGTTCAACAGCGCGTTGTCTTCGAATTCGCCGACCACGTCGGGCCGGATCGCGTGGCGCTCGAACCAGTCGTCGATCTTGCCGCGCAGGGCGTTGTTGCGCGTCGGGAGCAGGAACGGCGCATTGTTCAACGAGGCGGGAAAGTCGGCGCGATAGTCGCGCGCCAGGGCCGGGGCGCCGACGACAAACATCTCGCTTTCGGACAGCAAGTGACTGAATACACGTAATGTGGTGCCAGTAGGCACGGCGCGGTCGGTCAGCACGACATCGAGCTTGTGCAGCGCCAGGTCGCCCAGCAGCGCTTCGTACTGGTCTTCGTGGCACACCAGGCGCACCGGCGTGGCCAGCTGGGTCGTCACCTCCAGCAAACGATAGGCGGTGAACTTGGGCAGCGAATCGGAAATGCCCACCGCCAGGCGGATGCGCGCGCTGTCGGACGCGTCGAGCGCCTCCTGCATCTGCTCGCCGAGAAGGAAGATCTGGTCGGCGTACGACAGCGCCAGGCGCCCGGCTTCGGTGAGGTTCAGGCGCCGTCCCTGCTGGGTGAACAGGGCCTTGCCGAACGCCTGTTCAAGTAAGGTAAGCTGCGTGCTGACGGTCTGGATGGCCAGGCCAAGGCGGTCGGCGGCGCGGGTAATGCTGCCTTCCTTGGCAACCACCCAGAAGTAGTACAGGTGGCGAAAATTGGGGAGTGCGTAGCTCATGGCTTCTGTTTTTCGGAAGTAATCCTTCAATTATCTTCGCTTTTTCGAAATCATGACAAGCTTTACAATGTAACGCGCAACACCGTTTTTCAACATAAATAATAGGGGAATTCCAATGAAGTACTTTACCTGGTCATTCATCGTGACCGCGGTCTGCCTGGCCCTCGCGGCCTGGTGGGGATTCGAGCATGGCGGCGTGTCCGGCCTGGTCACCGCGCTGGGCGTGGCGACCATTCTGGCCGTCATGGAAGTGTCGCTGTCGTTCGATAACGCGGTGGTCAACGCGTCGGTCCTGAAGACCTGGGACGAGTTCTGGATCAAGCTCTTCCTGGGCGTCGGCATCATCATCGCCGTGTTCGGTATGCGTTTGGTGTTCCCGCTGGTCATCGTGGCCGTGGCCGCCGACCTGGGCGCCATGGAAGTCTGGGACCTGGCGCTGTCGGATCCAAAAGCCTTCTCGATGCACCTGACCAATCACCACGCTGAAGTGGCGGCATTCGGCGGCATGTTCCTGCTGCTGGTGTTCCTGAACTTCATGCTGGACGATGAAAAAGAAACCCACTGGCTGGGCAACTTCGAAGCGAAACTGGGTTCGCTCGGCAAGGTTTCGTCGATCGCCGTCATGATCGCCATCGCCGCGCTGCTGTTCAGCCTGACGTATGTTGATGAAGCGCAGAAGATGGTCGTTGCCATTGCCGGTATGTGGGGCATCCTGGTCTACGTTGCTGTCGATATGCTCAGCAGCCTGCTGGAAAAGAGCGAGTCGGGCGGCGGCGCCGTCGGTGACGCGGTCAAAAAAGGCGGTATCGGCGGTTTCCTGTACCTGGAAGTGCTCGATGCATCGTTCTCGTTCGACGGCGTGATCGGCGCGTTCGCGATCACCAGCGACGTCGTGATCATCATGCTGGGCCTGGCAATCGGCGCGATGTTCGTGCGTTCGATGACCGTGTTCCTGGTGCGCAAGGGTACGCTCGATGAATACGTCTACCTCGAGCACGGCGCGCACTACGCGATCGGTATCCTGGCCGTGATCATGCTGGCCAGTATGAAGTGGCACGTGCCAGAGCTGATCACCGGCGGTGTGGGCGTGGCCTTCATCCTGGCGTCGCTGTGGAGCTCGATTCAGTACAAGAAAAAGCACGCCGCACTGGGCGGCGCGTAACGTAGGGTCGGCGGGTCACCCGCCGACGCGTTCAACAGGATCACGTGAGCATTCACGCGTGATTTGAACGCGTCGGCGGCGAAGCCGCCAACCCTACAAGCTGGTGCAGCAGACATCCTGCACCAACAAGCACGACAGAATTCGCGGCGAGTGGCAGAACACCAGCTCGCGGCGCTTGCAACCCGGTGTTCATATTTAGGAGATTCTCATCATGGCAATCAGTCTGCAAAAAGGCGGCAACGTCAACCTGTCCAAAGAAGCGCCAGGCCTGACTTCGCTGAAAGTCGCACTCGGTTGGGACATCCGCGCCACCGACGGCGCAGCCTTCGACCTCGACGGCGCTGTGTTCCTGCTCAATTCGTCCGGCAAAGTCCGTTCGGATGGCGACTTCATCTTCTACAACAACCTGAAATCAAGCGATGGTTCGATCGTCCACTCGGGCGACAACACCACCGGCGCTGGCGACGGCGACGACGAATTCGTCACTATCGACCTGACCAAAGTGCCGGCCGACGTCGACAAGGTCGTGCTCGGCGTGACCATTCACGATGCCGAAACCCGTCGCCAGAATTTCGGCATGGTCGGCAAGGCGTTCATCCGCTGCGTCAACAACGCCACGAACGCCGAAGTGGCGCGCTATGACCTGTCCGAAGACGGCTCGACCGAAGCGGCCATGATCTTCGGCGAGGTCTACCGCAACGGCGCGGACTGGAAATTCCGCGCGATCGGCCAGGGCTTTGCCGGCGGCCTGGGCCCTCTGGCCCGCAACTACGGCGTCAACGTTTAATCAGTTCTAGTCGCGGCGGTCCACGTCATCGTGGGCCGCCTCATGAAAGGAAGCCAAATGCCAGTATTTACCGTGACCGGGGATATCGATCCTTTCCTTCATGTGTCGATGAAGCAGGGCGAGACCATCTATTGCGAATCCGACGCGATGGTGATGATGGAATCGACCCTCGACCTCAAAGGCAAGATGAAGGGCGGACTCGGTAGTGCGCTGATGCGCACCTTTGCCAACGGCGAGTCGTTCTTCCAGCAGCACATCGAAGCCACGCGCGGCGATGGCGACTGCCTGCTCTCGCCAACCCTGCCGGGTGCGATGCAGGCCGTCGATGTCGGCCCGAACCACTACATCATCAGCGATGGCGCGTTTGTCGCGGCCACGTCCGGCGTCGACCTCAAGGTGCGCACGCAAAGCCTGGGCAATGCGCTGTTCGCCAACAGTGGCGGCTTTTTCGTCACCGAGACGGGCGGCCATGGCCAGGTGGTGGTGTCGGGCTTCGGCTCGATGTCGGTACTTGACGTCGAGCCGGGCAAGGACGCGATCATCGACAACTCGCACGTGGTGTGCTGGGACAGCACGCTGCGCTACGAGATTTCGATCACGACCGGCACCAGCGGCGGCTTCCTGGGTAACCTGATCAATAGCCAGACCAGTGGCGAGGGCATGGTTCTGCGCTTCTCGGGTCGTGGCAAGGTCTATGTATGTTCGCGCAACCGGGCTGCATTCAAAGCCTGGATGCAGCAACCAGCGAAATAACGGAGGAACACAATGTCAGTCAATCTGCAAAAGGGTCAGAAGATTTCCCTGGACAAAGAAGCCGGTGGTGGCCTTAGTCGCGTGACCATGGGTCTGGGCTGGGATGCCATCAAGTCGAAGGGTTTCTTCGGCTTTGGCGGCGGCAAGTCCGACGCAGTCGACCTGGACGCATCGGTGGTCATGTTCGACGAGTCGAACAAGCCAGTGGATGTGATCTGGTTCCGCCAGCTCAAGAGCAAGGACGGCAGCATCGTGCACACGGGCGACAACCGCACCGGCGCCGGTGACGGTGACGACGAGCAGATCACCGTCGACCTGAATGCCGTTCCGGCCTCGGTCAAGGCGCTGGTCTTCACGGTCAACAGCTTCACCGGGCAAACCTTCGCCACGGTCGAAAACGCCTACTGCCGCCTGATCAATGCGGGCAACCAGCAGGAAGTCGCGCGCTTCAACCTGTCGGTGACGGGTTCGCACTCGGCGCAGATCATGGCCAAGCTGTACCGCCATGGCGGCGAGTGGAAGATGCATGCGATCGGCGAGAACGGCAATGGCCGTACGTTCGACGATCTGATGCCGCAGATTTCAGTGCACTTGTAATCGGCTGCATGATTGAATGAAAGAACCGGGGCCGCGTGTCCTAGTGGCGTTCAGTCAGGCGCCATTCTTCTTTCGCTAGCTAAAAAACCGTCATCCCCGCCAAGGCGCCCGGCGAGGGCGGGGATGACAGTTTCTAGGCCAACTGAACGCCATCAGGGTCGCGTGCCTCGTTTTTTATTGTTCGGGCAAGCCTTCGCAAATATGGCGGCACAGCTTTTCCGTATCGTCCTCATGTTTTTCGATGAGCGATTCTTCTCGTTCCTTGAGCTGCGCGAGCTTTTTCGGATCAGTCTCCTTGCTTTTCTCCTCAACCAGCATCGCCATCTTTTGCGCGAACTGTTCGCTCTTCGCGGTCGAAGGACCCACTTCGGCGCAGGCGCGCATGCAGCTGCCATAGGTTCTTGGGGCAGCGGCGGCCTGCGACATGGCGCACGCCAGTGCCAGTACGGCGAGTATCTTGGTCATCGTTTTTCCTGGTCCTTAAAGTCTGGTTTCGAGTCGGAGCGCAATGCGCGAATGGTTGGACGTCGCGGTCGTGCGCCGCAAGAGATCGGCCACGCCCAGATATTCATCGATGCGTGACCGGTTGCGCGACACGAGGTTGTCGAGATTGAGCACCAGCCTGGTCTGCTTGCTGATCGTCCAGCTTGCGTTCATGCCCAGCACCAGCTTGCTCGACTCATACACGCGCTGATTGATGCTGTCGCGCACCCAGTCGTCGGGCAGGTAACTGGCGTCGATACCCAGTTTGACCGGCACCGCCTGCAGCGTATAACTGCCGCCAATCTTGGCGCGCCACGGCGACTGGCCGGAGATACGGCTTTCGGGGCCGGGCAGGTCGCTCAGTTCGGAATCGGCCAGCCCGATGCTGCCATGCAGATCCAGACGCGCCAGCTGTTTGCCCAGGTCTTTGCCCGAGATCCGCGCCTCCAGGTTCAGTCCGCGAATCCTGGCCGTACCCAGGTTGGCCTGGCGACCGATGTAGCGCGGCTTACTCGCCCAGGGCACATCGGCCAGCACGATCTCGTAGCCGGTCTTGTTGCTGATGTCGCGCGAATAGGCCTCGAGCGTGACTTCGCTGTCCTTGCCGATGCCATGGCTGTAGGACAGGTTCAGGCCCAGCGCCCGCTCGGGCTGCAGGCCGGGATTGCCGGCATTGTCGGCGGTGTCGAGCGAGTTGGCGCCGCACAGCACCTGGCCGCGGCATGGTGCGAACGTATTGATCACCGGGCGCCACAGCAGCTCGTCAAAAAACGGTGCGCGATAGCTGCGCGCGACCGAGAGCCGAAGCTGGCGCTTGCGGTTGGCGCCGATCTTGTGCGACACGTGCAGCGACGGCGCCCACATCGTGAAGCGGGGCCTGCTGCTGGCCGTGCCTTCGCGCAGCCGGTAGGCGCGCCGCTCGACCGAGCTGCCGAGGTTCACGGCCCAGCTGCGGTTGATGCGCCATTCATCCTGGAAGAACACCTGACTGCTGCTCAAGTGAGCCGTGTCGATCTGGCCCAGGACCGACAGGCTGACATCGGGCAAGCCGTTGAAGAAATCGGCGTAGGTATTCTTTGCCCGGTTGTGCGCGAACTTGGCGCCCATCGTCAGGGCGTGCCCGTTCTCGAACTCGGTTGCGTAGTCCAGGTGCAGGAAAGCATTCGTGTTGATCGCGGCCGGGCTCGATACCAATTCGTCCACAGTGGTCGCGTTGCTGGTATCAATGCGCAGTGAATCGCTGTCGATGTGGGCGCGGTTCACGTTCAGCCTCACGCTCAGGGTGCTGTCCGGATCGATGCGCCAATCCCAGTGCAGGGGAACGCCGAACGTTGCCATCGCGCTGTTGCCGTCCTGGCGGGTGAGCAGGACGCTGTCGTCGCGCCAGAAACGCTGTTGGCGGCTGCGTCGAGGCCCGCCGAAATAGCCGGCCTCGGGACTCAACGTCAGCGTGTGCGCCTGGTCGATGTTCCAGGTGAGTTCACCTGAGGCACTGACGATGTTCGCAGCGTTGCGATTGCGCACCTGGCCGCTATAGTCAAGAGCCGGCGCTGCAAAGGCGCCCTGGCGTGTCGCGACGTAGTCCGAGCGATTCGACACCGGCTTGTGCATCGCCGACAGGCGCACGCTGTAGATCAGCGGCTTGCCCTCGACCGGGCCGCCCGTCGACCAGGCCAGGTCGGCGCCCGGCAGCCCGGCCGTCGTCGAGACGCCGGCGTTGACCTGTGCCAGCCGGGTCTTTTGCGCCTTGCGGCGGATGATGTTGATCGTGCCGGCGATGCCGATCGGGCCGGTGGCGGCGGTGCTGGATTTGATGATTTCGATGCGCTCGACGTGCACCAGGTCCAGCGTGAAGGTGTCGCCCTGGGGCGGCATGCCATCGACCAGCACTTGCGTATAGCCGGGCAGGCCAAGCAGCCCGATGCGGCCATCCTTGCCGACGCTGACGGCCGGTTCGCGATTGAGCAGTTCGCCCACGTTCTGCAAGCCGCTCTCGGCGATGCGCCCCTTGCCGATGACGATCTTGCCGGCGACGAAGTCGCGGCCGGCCTCGACATCGCCCTGGCCGCCGCTGACGATGACTTGCTGGGGCGGGGCGGCGGCCGGTGGTTCAGCCCGGGCCATGGCTGTCAGGCAGACTGCAAAAAAGGTCAGTGCAAAACGCATCCGGTGACATCTCGTCAGAAAACCGCAACAATCTTAGCAGCCGGATCGCCGTAAAATCTCTCTCAATGTCACGTGAACGCCATGCCGCCCGCCGGCGGCGCCTGTATCAGTGCGTATGCGGCGCTGCATCACCCAACGGGCTCATGTAATCCGCATCCGAGACTTTTTCCAGCCAGGTGACGGCCACGCCATCGAGTGCTTCTTGCACGGCGATGTGGGTCATCGCCGTCGTTGCTGTCGCCCCGTGCCAGTGCTTGTGGCCGGGCGGGCACCAGATCGTGTCACCGGCGCGAATCTCGACCTTGGCCTCGCCCTCGCACTGAGTCCAGCCGCAGCCGGCGGTCACGATCAGGATTTGCCCCAGCGGATGGGTGTGCCATGCCGAGCGTGCTCCCGGCTCGAAGGTCACGCTCGCGGCCGAGACGCGCGCCGGCGCCGTGCCGGTGGCAAGCGGGTCGATGCGGACGGTGCCCGTGAAATAGTCGTCGGGGCCCTTGGTGGATGGCTGCGAGCCTGCGCGTTTGAGAATCATATCGTTCCTTTTCAGTAAGGTCATGCGTGGCTTTCGGTGGCCTTCCAGCGGCTTGCCGCGCGAAGGTACGATGAGCCGGATTGCCATCTTGTCGGGTGCTGCGGGTGCTGCGGGTGAGTGGATGGTCACGGTGGGCACGCCTGCGAAGGTTTACTGTACGGACTGGCACGGCTGCTGACTAGCCATCTGCGACTGCATGCGCTTATGAACCCGGCTAATGAATCGCAGCGTTGACAACGCCGACAGTCGCGTTTACTGTATCAACCAACTAATACACTAATACGCAATGGCCAACTCACTGTTTTCGATCATCCCTGGATCCTCCGAGCCGATCTACCGGCAACTGGTCGACCAGGTGCGGCGCCTGGTCGCCGGCGGCCAGCTGGCGCCGGGGGCGGCGCTGCCGTCGGTGCGCGAGGTGGCCCAGCAATTGACCGTCAATCCGATGACGGTCTCCAAGGCCTACGGCCTGCTCGAACTCGAAGGCGTGCTCGACCGCCGGCGCGGCGTCGGCATGATCGTGGCCGATCGCGCCACCAGCGCAGACGCCGTGGTTGACGCCGCCGACCGCGCCGCGCTGCTGCGGCCCACGCTGGAGCGCGCCGCGCGCGAGGCGCGCGAACTCGAACTCGACCCGGCCACCGTGCTCGCTCTTTTCACACTCATCCTCAAGGAATCACCGTGACACCATCCCCCATCCAGATGCGCGGCGTGGCCAAGCACTTCGGCAGCAAGGCCATTCTCGATAACCTCGACTGGGAAGTGCGGCCGGGGCAGGTGGTCGGCCTGCTCGGGCGCAATGGCGCCGGCAAGTCCACGCTGATGGAGTGCCTGCTGGGCCTGCGCGAAATCGATGGCGGCAGCATCACGCTGTTCGGCGAGCCGCTGCACGCGTTGACGGACGCGACGCGCGCCCGCATCGGCTACGTGCCGCAGAAATCGGGCCTGTTCGAGTGGATGACGGCGCTGCAGATGCTCGACTACTTCAAGGCCATGTACCCGCGCTGGAACGATGCGAAGGTTGACCTGCTGCTGGAACGCTGGGGCTTCGATGGCCTCATGCGCAACAAGCCGATCCGCAGGCTGTCGGGCGGCGAGCAGCAGCGCCTGTCGATCATCCGCGCGCTGGCGCACGACCCCGACCTGCTGGTGCTCGACGAGCCGGCCTCGGCGCTCGACCCGGCGGGCCGCCGCAGCTTTCTGGCCGAACTGGTCGACGGTGTGATCGAGCAGGGCACCACGGTAGTGTTCTCGACCCACATCCTGACCGACCTCGAACGCGTGGCGCCTGACGTGGCGTTTCTGAAGGATGGCCGCATCGCGCTGCAGGGCGAGCTCGACACGCTGCTTGATGGCGCGCGCCGCGTGATCGGCCCTCCCAGCCTGCTGGGCGCGGCCTTGCCGGGCGAGCTGCGCCGCAGCCAGGCGAGCGACGGTTCGGTCTGCGTAATTGTGCAGGGCGGGCCGCCGCCGGTTGCCACGCCGGGCCTGCGCGTCGAGCCGCTCGGGCTGGAAGACCTGTTCATCGAGGTCACGCGGTGAGTGCGCGCCTGGTTCAGTACCGCCTGCTGTGGCAAGCCGCGCATGCGCAGGCGCATCCGCGCGCGCAAGCGATCCTGTGGTCGGTCATCGTGATCCTGACCGTGGCCGTGACCGCGCTCATGGGGGCGGTGCATGGGGCGCAAGTCGCGGCCGGCTGGGCCTTGTCCACACCGGCCGGGGGGCTGCTGTTCGCCTGGACCATGGCGTTCATCCCGAGCGCGTTGGGCCTGAACCATCCCGCCAATGCGCAACTGGTACCGGGCATGCGCCGGCGCCTGATCGAACTGGCGCTGCTGGTCTGGTTTGCTGCGATTGGCCTGCTGGCAGCAGGATTGCAGTTGATTCCCGATGCCTCCCACCTGGTACTGCCCTGGGCCATGGCCATGACGCTGGGCGTCGCCACCCTCATGGCGGGCGTGGGCGCCGGCGTGGTGCTGATGCTGCCGTTCTTCTTCCCGTTCCTGAGTACAGGATGGCAAGCGTGGTTGCGCGACGCCGCCACGCAACCGGGCGTCATGCCGCTGCTGGCGACCGGCATGGCCATCCTTGCCGTGCCAGTCGTGTGGACACTGTTTCCCAGCGGCGGCGAACGCCACTGGGCCATGCTCGAACATCGCACGCTCATGATGGACGGCAGCGGCAAAGGCGGTTTTCTTGCTGGCCTGAAGCCGTACGTGCCGCAACGGCTGCGCCAGCGTCGCCCGAGCGCGCAGGGCACGCCGGGCGCGCTGCTGCTGCGGGCGCTGGGCCCCGACCTGTTCGCCTTGACGGCGTGGGGCTCTCTGGGCGCGGCACTGGCCTTTGCGGGCATTACGTGGCACCTGCGCGGCACCCCCGCCGCCGGCGATCCGGCGCCCATATGGCTGATCTCCGGCAGCTTCATATTGTGCTTCCCGCTGCTGGCCGCCGCCGTGCCGGCCATGCTGGTGCGCACCCGCGGCGAGCAGGCGCTGGTGCGGCTGGCGCCGCTGTCGCCCATCGATCCGGCCCGCTTCAACAAGCTGCTGGCCCGGACCATGCTGCGCCAGGGCCTGGCGATATGGGCCTGGATATCGGCCGCCACACTGTTGCTGGCCTTTGCCGGTGGCGTACGTGGCATGGAGCTGGTGTGGCAGGCCTGCGTGTGCTGCATGACCTTGCCTGCACTGGCCGTCGTGCTGCGCGACCATGCGCACATGCCGCGCTTGGGCGCGTTGTTCTACGGACTTGCGGCAGTTGGACTCGGCTGCATCGGCCCGATCGCCGGTGTCGTCGGCTTCAAATGGTTGGGCCTGTCCTGGTGGTCCGTAGCAATGGTCACCGCGCTCATGCTCACAGCTGTTCTCGTGCGACACCGCTGGCGCCTGATGTGCGCCGCCCCGATCGCGTTCCCGGCCGGGCGCCTGGATTAGCAGGATGATCTTGTTCCGTTTCTCGTGCCCAACATTTTCTTGTCAGGCTGAATACGAAACACCGGTTTTTGCTGAGAGATCGTCGTTTCCGGGATAAGGTTTTCGTGCCGTGATTTTTTACTTTGCGCACGAAACCTTCTCCAGGATGTCCATGCTTTCCAAACTTACACTGCGTTTTCGCCTGATCGCCACACTGGCGATGCTTGGCCTGCTCATCGCCGCCGTCGGCCTGCTCGGCCTGTACGGCATGCATTCGAACCATGCTGCGCTCGAAGAAGTCTATTCGAACCAGCTGGCGTCGAGCATCGCCATCAACAATTCAAAAAACTTCCTGAACCGCGCCCGTTTCGGGCTGGACCGGGCCGTGTTCGCTCCGAACGCGCCGGATGTCGGCAGCGTCCTCAGCCGGGCCAAGGGGTTCATCGACGATGCCAACAAATCGTGGCAGACCTATCTGGCCATGCCGCGCGATGGCAAGGAATCTCAGCTGGCCAAGACCCTGGAAACCGAGCGCACCCGCTACATCAACGATGGCTTGCTGGCCCTGGCCGGCGCTGTCGAGCAGGGCAACACCGCGCGCATCGAAGCGTTGTCGCTGAAAGAGGTAACGGCGCTGTACGGCACGTTCGACAAGGCCTCGGTCGCCCTGGACGAGTACCAGCGCACCGCTGCGCGCCATGCGTTCGAATCCAGCTCAGGGCTGTTCCAGCTCTTGATGTGGACCGCCGGCCTGAGCGTGGTGCTTGGCCTCGTGCTGGCGGCCGTGTCGTCGGTGTTGCTGCTGCGCGCGATCATGCGTCCGCTCGAGCACGCCATCGGCCACTTCGATGCGATGGCCCATGGCGACCTGTCGACGACGGTCGTGGTCGACCGCCGGGACGAAATGGGCGCGCTGCTGACCGGCCTGGCCACGATGCAGCAGCAACTGGCCGGCACCGTGCGCGGCGTGCGCGACAGCAGCATGTCGATCGCCACCGCCAGCGCCGAAATCGCCGCGGGCAATATGAACCTCTCGGGCCGCACCGAACAACAGGCCGGCAGCCTCGAAGAAACCGCATCCTCGCTCGAAGAACTGACCAGCACCGTGCAGCACAATGCCGACAACGTGCGCCAGGCCAACAACGTGGCGCGCTCGGCGTCCGAAGTGGCGCTCCGCGGCGGCAAGCTGGTGGCCGAAGTGGTCGAGACCATGGGCGCGATCGACGCCTCGTCCAAGCGCATCGTGGACATCATTTCGGTCATCGACGGCATTGCGTTCCAGACCAATATCCTGGCGCTCAATGCGGCCGTGGAGGCGGCGCGCGCGGGCGAGCAGGGCCGGGGCTTCGCGGTCGTGGCCGGCGAAGTGCGCAACCTGGCGCAACGCTCGGCGGCGGCGGCGAAAGAAATCAAGGAGCTGATCAGTACCTCGGTCGCCAATGTCGAAGCCGGTACGGCCCTGGTCGACAGCACCGGCACCACGATGCACGAGATCGTCTCGAGCGTGACACGCGTGTCCGACATCATGGCCGAGATCCTGGCCGCCGGCGAAGAGCAGACGTCCGGCATCGGACAGATCAACGAAGCGGTCAGCCTGATGGACCAGGCAACCCAGCAGAACGCGGCGCTGGTCGAGGAAGCGGCGGCGGCCACCGGCGCGCTGCAAGAGCAGGCCCAGGCGCTGCAGCAGATGGTGAGCGTGTTCAAGGTCGATGCGCACCCGGGCGGGCAAGCGCAGCAGCGCGCAGCGCGCGGGCTTCTTGCCATGGCAACCTAGAGCGTTGGGGCGCGCGGCCCATGCCATAATGCCGGGATCATGAGCGTGCGCCCCCCACTTCCGCTGACAGCCGGCCAGGCAGTCTTTCAATCCGATGCGTGATTCGGGCGCATTTCCAATGGACGGCGGCGCGCTCGGCGCCGCGATTCGCGACCACCACTGGGCCGCCACACCCCTTGGCCCCATCGAGGATTGGCCCGCCACGCTGCGTACCGGCGTGAGCATCGTGCTCGGTTCGGCGTTCCCGAGCTTTCTGGTGTGGGGCGCGGAGCAAACGCTGCTGTACAACAATTCCTACGCCGAGATCCTGTGCGACAAGCACCCGCGCGCGCTGGGCGGCAGTTTCCAGGCCGCCTGGCCAGAGATCTGGGATGTGCTCGCGCCGCTGGTCGACCGCACGCTGGTGGGCGGCGAATCGTACAAGATGCACGACCTGCCGCTGGTCATGCAGCGCAAGGGCTACGCCGAGCACACCTGGTTCACGTTCTCGTACGGCCCGGTGCGCGGCGACGGCGGCGAGATTCTGGGCCTGCTGTGCACCTGCATCGAAACCACCGAGACGATTCTTTCCCGGCGCCGCCAGGCGGCCGACGAGGCGGTGCTGCGCGAATACGAGAGCAATTCGCGCGCCGACGCCGAACGGGTGCAGCTGGCGCTGTCCGCCGGCGCCATCATCGGCACCTGGTTCTGGCATTTGCCGACCGACCGCTTCACCGTCGACGAAGCGTTCGCGCGTGCATTCGGGCTCGACCCGGCCCTTGGGCGCGTCGGCCTTAGCCTGGCGCAGATTGTCGCCACGGTGCATCCCGATGATCAGGCCGGGCTGGCGCAGGCAATCAACACCGTCATCACGCGCGGCGGCCATTATGCCCACCAGTACCGCGTAAAGCGTTCCGACGGGCGCTACTACTGGATCGAAGCCAATGGCCGGGTCGACCTGGCCCCGGACGGCACGGGCCTGCGCTTCCCGGGCGTGCTGATCGACGTCGAAGGCCGGCGTGCGGTGGAGGCCGAGCGCGACCAGGCGATTCTCAAATTGCGCGCACTGAACGAGCAGCTCGAGCAAAAAGTGATCGCGCAAGCGCTGGCGCGCGGGCGCACCTGGCAGGTCAGCCCGGATATCCTGGGCGTGCTCAACAGCGACGGCTTCGTCGAGACGTCGAATCCGGCCTGGGAGGCCAGCCTCGGCTGGACCGAGGAGGAGATCGCCAGCATACACTTCATGGAATTTATCCATCCGGACGACCGCGCGCCCACCCGGGCGGTGTGGCGCGACGCCCTCGAGCGCGACATCCCGGCGCTGCGCTTTGAAAACCGCTACCGCCACAAGGCGGGCGGCTGGCGCTGGCTGTCGTGGGTCGCGGTGCCCGATGGCGGCAAGGTATATTGCTCGGCGCGCGACGTCACGCTCGAGAAAGATGCCCAGGCCGAGCGCGACCGCATATGGGACACGTCGCCCGACCTGTTGCTGACGATCGATTTCAATGGCGTGTTCCGGCGCGTCAATCCAGCCTGGACGCGCTTGCTCGGTTACACCCCCGACGACCTCGTGGGGCACCACGTCAACGAGTTCGTCGTGCCCGAAGACCACGCCGGTACGGTCGATGCCTACGTCGCGGCGGCCGACGGCGGGCAGCCGCGCCTGGTCAACCGCTATCGGCACAAGGACGGCTCGACGCGCTGGATATCGTGGGTGGCCGCGCCGGCCGGCAGCGTGACCTATGCCACCGGGCGCGACATTACGCTCGAACGCGAGCGCCAGGCCGAGCTCGAGCGCGCACAGGAACAGCTGCGCCATTCGCAGAAGATGGAAGCGGTCGGCCAGCTCACCGGCGGGCTGGCGCACGATTTCAACAACCTGCTGGCCGGCATCACGGGCAGCCTCGATCTGGTGAAGATCCGCATCGGGCAAGGCCGCGTGGACGAGATCGACCGTTACATCGGGGTGGCCCAGGGCGCCACGCGGCGTGCGGCGGCCTTGACGCACCGCCTGCTGGCCTTTTCGCGCCGCCAGACGCTGGCGCCCACGGCCATCTGCGTCAACACCATGGTCGACGGTATGCTCGACATGATCCGGCGCACCGTTGGCCCCAGCGTGCAGGTCGAGCCGCACGCCGAGCGCCACTTGTGGATCGCGCTGGTGGATCAGTCGCAGCTCGAGAACGCGCTGCTCAACCTGTGCATCAACGCGCGCGACGCCATGCCGGCCGGCGGCTGCATCGTCGTCGGGACGGCCAACCTGTGCGTCGACGCGCAGGCTGCCAGTGCGCTGGAATTGCCGCCTGGCGACTACCTGACGCTGTCGGTGTCCGACGCCGGCACCGGCATGGCGCCGGATGTGGTGGCCAAGGCGTTCGATCCGTTCTTCACGACCAAGCCGATCGGGCAGGGCACGGGCCTGGGCCTGTCGATGATCTACGGCTTCGCCCAGCAGTCGGGCGGCCAGGTACGCATCGATTCGGCGGTGGGGCGCGGCACCACGGTCAGCATCTATCTGCCCCGGCATCGTGGCCAGACCGAAAGCGGCGAGGCTGCGCCGCCAGCCACGCTGGCATCGCCCGACGGTCGGGGCGAAACGGTGCTGGTGGTCGACGACGAGCCGAGCGTACGCATGCTGCTGGTCGATCTGCTGGAAGATCTCGGTTATGCGGTGCTGGATGCGGAAGACGGCGCCAGCGGGCTGGCGCTGCTGCAGTCCGATGCGCGCATCGACCTGCTGGTCACCGATGTCGGCTTGCCCGGCATGATGAACGGGCGCCAGATGGCCGATGCGGCGCGCGTCGCGCGGCCAGCGCTGAAGGTATTGTTTATTACCGGCTATGCCGAGACAGCGTTGCTCGACAACGGCCAGCTGGGGCCGGACATGGCCATCCTGACCAAGCCGTTTTCGATCGAGACAATGGCGGCGCGCGTGCGCGCGATGGTCGCGCGACAGGATTGACGATAGTTATCGATTTATTTATGGAAATTTAAATTTTTTAACGGAATTCTTTTACTGGATTTGCGACATTTTCAGTGTGTTTCTAGCCAAATTCATCGAATGATGTCCCATTTTTGTCCCGACACAACGTTTAATCATTTAAAATATTCTGGACTTTACATCTGGTTACACCATGACGAATTCTGGGAATCTCCCAAGCGCGCCATCTGCCGAGCCGGGAAGCGTTCCACCGGAACTGGACTTCCCGATTGTCGGTATCGGTGCCTCTGCCGGCGGCATGGCTGCCCTGATCAACCTGTTCGAGCAGATGCCGGTTTCGCACGAGATGGCCTTCGTGGTGATCCTGCACCTGTCACCCACGCATCCCAGTTCCGCTGGGTCGATTCTCCAGCGTTCGACGCGCATGCCGGTGATACAGGTGACCACCAAGGTCAAGATCGAGCCGCGCCATGTGTATGTCATTGCTCCGAACCATCAGTTGTCGATGTTCGACGGTTTGCTGGTCGTCAGCGAACTGGAACGGCCGCGTGGTAAGCATGTCGCGATCGATCTGTTCTTCCGCACGCTGGCCGAAGTCCACCGCGAGCGCGCGATTGCCATCGTACTGTCGGGCACGGGAAGCGATGGCGCTGTGGGACTGGCCCGCATCAAGGAAAAGGGCGGGCTGACCCTGGTGCAGGCGCCCGATGACGCCGAATACGAGGGCATGCCGCATGCCGCCATTCGCACGAAGGCTGTCGATTTCGTCTTGCCAGTGGTCGATATTCCGCAAAAGCTCATCGAGCTCTGGGACAACGCGCGCATCATCGAGCTACCCTTTGCGGGCGATGGCGAGGGGCCGATCGCACGCCTTCCCGGCCCGGCCGAGGCGGCAGTTGCCGAAGAGGCCTTGCAGCAGATTATCGGTCAACTGTTCAGCCATACCGGTCACGATTTCCGCCATTACAAGCGCGCCACGGTACTGCGCCGCATCGAACGGCGCCTGCAGGTGCGCGGTGTGCATTCGCTGCCGGAATACGGTGAAGTGCTCGACGCCGATCCAGGCGAATACAAGGCCTTGCTCGAGGATATGCTCATCGGGGTGACCAATTTCTTCCGCGACCGCGAGGCCTTCGAAGCGCTCGAACGCGATGTGATTCCCGACCTGTTCAAGGACAAGGGCCCGGGCGATGAAGTGCGGGCCTGGGTGGCGGCCTGCGCCAGCGGTGAAGAAGCCTATTCGCTGGCCATCATGCTGACCGAGCAGGCGGCGCTGAATGATGCGGCGCCGCCGTTCCAGGTGTTCGCGTCGGATATCGACGAGCATGCCATCAACACGGCGCGCGCCGGTATCTACCCCGGCGCGATCATCACCGACGTGGCGCCGGCGAGGTTGCGGCAATATTTCACGAAAGAAAACGAGCGCTACCGTATTCGAAAGGCGGTGCGTGACCGTGTATTGTTTGCATCGCACAACCTGCTGCGCGATCCGCCGTTCTCGCGGCTCGACCTGGTTACCTGCCGCAACCTGCTGATTTACCTGAACCGCGATGTGCAGTCGAAGGTACTGCAGATGTTTCATTTCGCGCTCAAACCCGGCGGCTATCTGTTCCTGGGCAGCTCTGAATCGGCCGACGCGGTCGCCGAGTATTTCATCCCGGTCGACAAGAAAAACCGGATTTATCGCGCGCGCTCCGGCATCCCCCAGGTGCAGTACCAAAGCCCTGGCAGGGCCGGGTTCGGCGCCCGCGTACTGGAGAACGCACGCAGCAAAACCCCGCTCAAGCGCGCGTTTTCCTACGCCGCCCTGCACCAGCGCGCGCTGGCGCAGATTGCCCCACCGTCGGCTGTGATCGACCGTGAAGGCAATATCGTCCATATGTCCGAGCAGGCCGGGCAATTCTTGCGCATGATCGGCGGCGAGCCGTCGCGCAACCTGCTGCAGTTGATCTTGCCCGAGCTGCGTCTCGAATTGCGCTCGGCGCTGTTCCAGGTGACCCAGGGCGATGCGCCGGTCACGTGCCGCCCGATCGAGCTGGCCAACGAGTCGGCGCCCGGTCCGATCGCGATGCTGCTGCAACCGTTCCGCGACGAAGAAGCCGAGAGCGATTTCGTGCTGGTGCTGTTCAAACGCGCCGAGGAACCGGCCGGGCTGGTGGCCGAAGCCCGCCCGAGCGGTAGCCACGAGGTGGTGCTGGCCCAGCTTGAAGCCGAACTCCAGCGCAGGCGTGAGCAGCTGCAGGAGACAATCGAAAATTCGGAGGTGTCGACCGAAGAGCTGCGCGCATCGAATGAAGAGCTGCAGGCGATCAACGAAGAACTGCGCTCGGCAACGGAAGAGCTGGAAACCAGCAAGGAAGAGCTGCAATCGGTCAATGAAGAGCTGATCACCGTCAATTACGAGCTGAAGGTGAAGGTCGAAGAGACAGGCAAGGCCAACGATGACCTGAACAACCTGATCGCATCGACCGACATCGCCACCATCTTCGTCGACAGCGGCATGCGCATCAAGCGCTTCACGCCGCGTGCGGCGGACCTGTTTTCGATCATTGCGTCCGACGTCGGCCGTTCGCTGCTCGACCTGACCCACAAGCTCGAGTACGAGCACTTGCCCGAAGACGTGAACGCCACTTTCGAGACGCTGCGCCTGGTGGAACGCGAAGTACGCACGGTTGACGGGCGCTGCTACATCGTGCGCCTGCTGCCCTACCGGACCAACGAGGATCGTATCGAAGGCGCGGTGATGACGTTCTTCGACATCACGCTGCGGCGGCAGGCGCAGGAACAGGCGCGCGCCAGTGAAGCGCGCATGCGCCTCGTGGCCGAGAGCGCCAGCGACTACGCCATCATCACGCTCGACGCCGAGGGGCGGGTAACGAGCTGGAACAGGGGCGCGGAATACCTGTTTGGCTACAGCGCGCAAGAGATGGCTGATCAGACGCTGGAGCGGCTGTTCGTTCCGGAAGACATCGCCAGCGGCGTGCCCGCCAACGAGCTGCGCTGCGCCCGTGCCGATGGTCGGTCCGAGGATGAGCGGTGGCACGTGCGCAAGGACGGCTCGCGTTTCTTCTGCAGCGGGGTCACCACGCCATTGTTCGAGGACGCGTTCTACGGTTATGCCAAGATTGCGCGCGATGCCACGGCGCGCCTGCGCCACGAAACCGAACGCGAGCAGGCACTGGGCCGCGAGCAGACCATTCGTACGGTAGCGCAGCAAGATTCGGCGATGAGAGAAGAGTTTCTTTCCGTGATGGCGCACGAATTGCGCAATCCGCTGAACATGATCAACATTAATGTCGAGCTGCTGGCACGCATGCCTGCGGTGCGTGAAGCGCCGGGCTTCCCGCGCATTGCCACGGGAATTCGCAATGCGGTGACGAGCCAGGCAAAGATCATCGATGACCTGATGGACATGTCGCGTATCCGCACGGGCAAGCTCTCTCTGACCAAGGTTCCGCTCGACATCGGTCGGGTCGTGCGCGAACTCATCGACACCGCGCGTGACGGCGACGGCGCCAGCGAGGTGGCCGTCGGCTTCACTGACAACAGCGACGGTGCAGTGGTACTGGCCGACAAGGTGCGCATCGAGCAGGTCGTGATGAATTTGCTGAGCAATGCGATGAAATTCACGCCGGCGGGCGGCGCGGTCGAGGTATTGATCGCACGCGAGGACGCCTCGGTGCGGCTGGACGTGACCGACAACGGGCAAGGCATCGCGCCGGAATTTCTTTCCCACGTGTTCGATATGTATGGCCAGAGCACTGCAGTGGCACACCGTGCGAAAGGCGGCCTGGGTATCGGCCTGGCGCTGGTATGCGACATCATGAAGCTGCACGACGGTCGCGTCGAAGCCTTTTCGGACGGCGTAGGCAAGGGGGCGCGCTTCAGTGTCTGGCTGCCTGTGGCCGAACCTGCCGAGTCGTCACCACAGCAGCATCAGCGCAGCATGGACGAGGCACTGGCAGGACGCCGCATCCTGGTGATCGACCCCGTGCATGACATGCTCGAGATATTCACGTCGCTGCTTGAAATGAGTGGGGCCACGGTCTTCGCCGCCACCAGCGCCGACGAGGGGCTGCGCTTCCTTGAGCAGGACAGCGTGGACCTCTTGATTGCGGATATATCGACGAAGACCGCCGATGGGCTTGATCTGATGCGGCGAGTACGTGCCCAGGTGCAGTTTGCAGCGTTGCCGGCCATTGCCGTGAGCAGCATGCAACGCGAGGACGATGTCGAGGCAATTATCGCCGCCGGCTTTTCAGTACAACTTGGCAAACCGATTTCAGTCGAAGCGCTGAGCGCGACAGTACGCCAGCTATTGCCGGAATAAGTGGCTGGCACAGGCAGCACATATGCAGGATAGATTACGCCTTGGGGGTCATATGAATGTCCTTGCACGCCGCAATACTCTGATTTCGCAACACGCTGACGTTGCGCTGGTATACAGGAGCATGCTCGGGATGGAAGAAGCCCGGGCGTATCTTGCGCGGGAAAATGTCCCTGAATCGACCGCGCAGCGCATACTCGAGCAAAGGCATGCGCGCAATTATGTGGTGACGCCTGCCGCGCGTCCTGGCGCCACAGGCCCGCAGTTCGAGTTCTGCCGCCGTCATAATCAATTGCACGATGCTATCGTCGAAGCAGCGTTGAAAATCGAAAAGAAACTGGGCCGCGATTGGGCGCTGGCGCTGCTTCGCAACGAAAATGTTCCCGATGACGTTGCACTGCGCATTCTGGCTCAGGGGCCGCGTCAACTGCGTTGCAAGCATGCCGCGACAATCTGACAGTCGTCTCGTGGCGGGCCGTTCCTGCCGACGGCAATGCAGCCGCAGACCATCTTCGGTGGTCGTGGAGGCGCGTCTTTCCTGTGGTGACGATGAATGTTTTGTGGCTGTTTCGACGCAAGGATGTGCGGCAGGGCGCCAGGGGGCGGAGCGTGACGCCGCGCACCCTGGCGGGCAGCCTTACCCGAGCCAGAGATCCGCATGCGGCGCGGGGGCCACGAGCGTCACGTTGCCGTTGAGATCGTAACCCGCGCCGACCCAGTCCGTGGCTGTACCGCTGGCATCATAGTTCTGATGACCGTGGGTAAAGCTCCGGTACGCCAAGCCGACCGTATTGTCATTCATGCCGTTGCTTTCCACGCTGGTAAGCATGACCTGGCTGAAAATATACTCGTCGACCAGGCGCATGCCCGCGCCGTCGTGCGCATACGCTTCGACTTCGACCGATGGCATGTGCGTACCTTTGAAAAGATTCGTGAGCATGCGAGTCAGGACGAGGCTGCTACCCAGCACCATCGAGACATCGCTGCTCGTCACCGTGCCATTCTCGTGCTCCCACCCCAGATTGAAATCATCCAGCGCGAGCCAGCCGGACGAGTCACTTAGTCGAATGTAATAATCGAGATCGGGTTGCGTGCCTGGCTGGCTGGTCCATGGTGTGTCGATGGCGAGCGTCTGCGCGCTCCCGTTTGCGGCCAGGTCCCATGTCACGGTCTGGAGTGGCAGCGTGGGATTGCCTGGCTTTGGATTCGATTGCGAGAATGCGTCGAACGTGAACTGCACACCAGTACTCGTACCGTCCGCAACTTCCGTCGTCGTCACGTCGACCACCTGCAGGTCTTTGAAACCGTACGTCTGAACCAGTTGTGCATGGCCATCGGCGCCAGTGCGGAAGGCCTCGACCAGCATTTTCTGGAAGTGCTTGCCGGCGACAACCATCCCGGTCAGCTCGGCCGAAGCGTCACTGGCGCCAAACGACGTGGCGAACGTACTGCTGAGCGTTTTGCCTGCACCGCCGCCAGCGCCCAGCGCAACATTGCCATTGTTGGCGAAGTCGAGCTGCAGCGCGTCGACCTCGATCCGCTTGGCCCCGTTCCCGTTGTCGTAGGTCAGGTAGTACGTCAGCGGCACATCGGAATTGGTCTGCACAGCAACGGGAATCCCGGTGCCTACCGCTGCATCGGCCCTTGGCCGCGGGCCATCGATCAGCGAGTGCGTCTCGCGGTCATAGCCGGTTTCAGTCCAGGTCGAGGGGGCGCCGCTGGCAAGGTAGTTCTGGTGTCCATGGGTGAAACTGCTATAGGCCAGGCCCAGCGTGTTGCTGCTGATGTCGCTGCTTTCCAGGCTGGTGAGGAGGACATCGGAAAAGATGTAATCGTCGACCAGGCGCGGGGTGGCGCTGTCGCGTGCATAGGCTTCCACCTCGACCGTCGGAATATGCGATCCCTTGAACAGGTTCATCAGCATACGCCCGAGGACATCGCTACTCCCCAGCAACATCGACACATCGCTGCTCGACAACGCACCTGCGTCGCGCGCGAATGCCATGCTGAAGTCGTCGAGCGCCAGCCAGCCGGAGGTTTTATCGAAGCGCACATAGTAATCGAGCGCGGTCTGCATGTCGGGCTTCTGCACGATGGGCGTATCGACGGCAATGCTGTTCGCGCCGCCGTTCGCCGCCAGATCCCAGCTCACCGTAGCGGTGTCGGGTGCGCCCGTGTTGCCCACCGCTGCGGTCGTCTGGGTGAATGTGCCGAACGTGAATTGCGCACCGGTGCTGGTGCCACCGGCAGCCTCGGTCGTGTTGAACGCGCTGACCTGGACATCGGTGAACTGGTATGTCTGGATCAGTTGCGCCTGGCCATCGGGCCCGGTGCGCCAGGATTCGAGCCGCATTTCCTGGACATGCTTGCCTGTCGTCATCAACTCGGTCAGTGCCGTCGTCGATGTTCCTGCGGCCAACGAGGTCGCCAGCGCACTGCTGAACGACCTGCCTGCGCCACCGCCGGCGGCAGCTCCCGCGTCGGTGCTATTGCCGAATTCGAGCTGGAAGCTATCGACTTCGATCCGTGTGCTCAGGTTGCCGCGCGGGCCGTATGTCAGGATATAGGTCATCGGCGCTTCGGCGCCAACCTGCGCGGCGGCGGCGATCGTCGCGCCGGTCGCGGCGCCTGCATGTGGAACTGGGGCCGCGATGGGCTGGTCCTTCCGCAGGTCGTAGCCGGTTCCTGTCCAGCCCGCGACATCCTGGTGTCCATGGGTGAAGCTGCGGTACCCCAGTCCGAGTGTATTGTCGGTAGCGCCGTGGTCGGCCAGGCTGGTGATGACGACATCGCGGAAGATGTATTCGTTCACCAGGCGCGGGCTGGCACTGCCGCGCGCATAGGCCTCGACTTCGACCGTTTCCAGGTGCGTCCCCTTGAGAAGGGCATTCAGCATACGGGTCATCGCGCCGCTGCTACCCAGGGACATCGAGACGTCGCTGACAGCCAGCCCACTGCCAACGCTGTCGAAGCCCATGCTGAAGTCTTTCAGCGCGAGCCAGCCTGAGGTGGCGTCCAGGCGCACGTAGTAGTCGAGCTCGGGCTGCACGGCAGGGAAGTTATCGACCGGTGCGTGGATGTCTTCGCTTATTCCACCATTGGAATTACCATTCTCGGAAAAATCCCATTGGGTGACTGCGTCGGTTGGAAGCCCCTTGCTGTCGATGCCGTAGGTCGATTGCTTGAAATGATCGAACGTGAACTGCGCGCCGGTGCCGGTCGCGCCGGCAGCGTCCAGCGTGTGCAACGACGTGACCGTCACATTCTCCAGGCCATATGCCTGGACCAGATGCAGGGCGCCGTCTGCGCCGGCCCGGTAGGCTTCCACCTTCATGTCAGGCATGTGCTTGCCCGTTACCAGCATCTGGGTCAGTTCGGCGCGTGCGGTTCCCGACTCGAACGAGGCTGACAAGGTACTGGCCGATGCCTTGCCCGCGCCGCCACCGCCACCGGTTATCGTGTCACCGCTCTGGGAAAAGTCGAGTGCGACGGCGTCGAGTGCAATCCATTTGCTCTGTTTGGCTTCGTTGGAGTAATTCAGGTAATAGGTCAGTGGCACGCTGGAATCGACCTGGGCCGTGATCACCGGCTGGGGGGCGTCTGCCACATCGGCCTTGCCCGCCACCGTCACCTGCACATTGGCCGTGCTGCTGCCGCCGTGGCCATCCGATACCGTATAGGCGAAGCTGTCGACCAAGCTGTCGCTTTCATTCAGCGCCTGCAGGGCCGCTGCGGCGCGCGGGTCGTACACATAACTGCCGTCGTGGCCGATGGTCACCGTGGCGCCGTGCGCCGTGGTGAGGGTAGCGGCCACCACCACGAGGGCGTCGCCGTCCGGGTCCATGTCGCGTCCGCCGTGGTAGCTGCTCAGCAGGTTGCCGGTGACGACCGTATCTTCGTCGGTGGTGGCGGCCTGCGCCACGGCTACCGGCGCATCGTTGACTGCCGCCACGCTCAATTCAACCCGTGCCGGCGCCGAATAGTCCTTGCCGTTGAAGGCCCGGTAGGTGAACGCATCGACGCCATTGAAGTTGGCGTCGGGCTGGTAGCTGAAGCTGCCATCCGGGTTCAGGCTCAAGGTGCCGTGTGCTGGTCCGGTGGCGAGCACCGCGGTCAAGGCTGCAGCATCGGTCCCGGCATCGTTGCGCAGGACGCTGGCGAACTGCTGCAGGCCCGCGTCCTCGACGAGGGCGTAGGCGTCGGCCGCCGCTTCGGGGCGGGCAAGCTGGAACGAGATCGCATCGACCAGGAAGTCGCTGCCGTGCTTGACCTTGGCAGCATCGGTGTAGATGTCGCTGCCGAATGTGCCATCGCCGTTCCAGTAGGCGCCATGCGAGAAACTGCCGTCGGCGCGCAATGCGCCGGCGCTCAGTTCGATTGCACTGAATGCCACGCTTGAACCGAGCTGCAACAACTGCTGGCCCGACGTCGATTCGGCCTTGACGAAGTATTCGCCGACCAGCACGCCGGTGGCGTCGAACAGGCGCACGCGGGCGCCTTCGGCATAGCCCGAGCCATCGTCGCGTGCGTGGAAGGACGAGAAATTGATGGCGACGGCCGACGCCGGTTCGGCCAGCACGAAGCGCAAGCCTTCCTTGCCATCGATCTCTTGCTTGACTGCCGTGGTGGCGGCCGACTGCCCGCTCACGCCCAGGTCGCCGGCAGCGATGTCGCCGCCGCCCAGGGTGGTGGCGAGCGCATCGGTGTACTTGATGGCCGACCAGGCTTCGGCCGTGCTGGTCAGGTCGGCCTTTTGCTGCGCCGTGAGGCCGGTGCGCGACCACGCGGCGCTCCATTGGCCACCTGCGCCGCTCTGCGCAGCCGGCGCCGCGCCGGCACTGAGGATGCGTGCGTCGCGGTCCGGATTCATATTGACCGTGAGCGTCATGGACGACCCCCGGCAGCATTACGGCGCGCGAACGAGAGGCCGAACCAGCCGGCCAGCGCGGCCAGCAGCAGCGGCAGCGTGCCGGGTTCAGGCACGTCCACGCTGTCGTTGACGGCGTCGACCGAGACATCGTCGAGGAACCAGAATGCTTCATCCTGGCGGAAGATGAAGGACAGGTCAGTGACCAGGCTGGCGGCAGTAAACGAGATGGCGTACGACGTCATCTCGCTGGCGGTCTTGTCGAACCCAAGCGACGCAGGTTCCACGACGCCGTCGATGGCGATCGAGAAGAAGGACTGGGTGTCGTTGTTGTCCGGGTTGGCGCCCATATTGCCGAGCCAGAAACTGAGGGTGTAGCGCTGACCCACCGTGGTGGCAAGTTGTTGGGCGATGCCGCCGGTGCTACCGACTGCGCCAAAGAAGGCGGCATGGTCGCCGCTGTGGGTATAGTCTGCTTCAGCGGCGACGAAGCTATTGTCGCTGGTGCCAAATTGCGACCAGCCGTCAAAGCCCGCACTTTCGAAACCGCCATTGGTGACGAGTTCGGCCTGTGCTGCGCCGGACAAGGCCATGCCAGCGACGAGCGCCAGCCCGCTCAATTCACGCATAATATTTTTCATGTTCAACCCTAGTTATTGTAAATATGTGGGTTGGCATTAAGCAATAATTACGCCAGTTTATAAGCCTTTGATTTGACTGGGATTAATGTAAATTGCATAAAGTTATGTAAAGTTTTTCGACATATCTCCATGTCAGTTTCGGCAATCCTACTGCCCGCGCCGCTGTACCAGCGCAGTGCCCGTGCCATGGCGTTTGCCTTCGCTGACCGCCGTCACCGTGCCATCGGCATTGAATACCAGCGCGTTGGCCGCGCCAATCTCTTCAGGCTGCGCTT
>Ga0265797_10002024_pt1 | contig 34964 bp, 37 predicted proteins | sample P2T30metagenome_FD_192433 | JGI IMG/M metagenome (GOLD analysis project Ga0265797, IMG submission 192433) | Plant litter microbial communities from East Loma Ridge, Irvine, California - P2 T30 | ecosystem: Environmental > Terrestrial > Plant litter > Unclassified | place: USA: California...
CTGTACGAGGCTTGGCTGGTGGAGGAAATGGAGTAGTGGCGGGCGCTGGCTGTGCCGGAGAAGATGGAGGGTGAGTTGGTTGTTATTTGGGACAGGGAGGGGAGGGAGATGATGGAATTTGTCTTTTGGAGTGGATTGGCGGTGTCGTATGTGGCTGTTGGTGTTGGAGGCTGCGTCTGTGGTTGGGATTGGGGTTGGTATTGAGGCTGTGATTCCTGTTCGTGGACTTCGGCCATTTCGTCGTCTGAGTCGAGATCCTCTTCTGCAGCACGTGCAGCGGGAGGAGGTGGGCGTGGCGAGTTGTTGTTGTTCGCTTGTAGATCAGTCACGCATTGCTCGAGATAGCGGAGATAGTCGATGCCGGCCTGTCAGTTGATGGTCAGTAAATACAGCAATCATTTTCAAGGGAGGTGGGCAAGTACCGATAGGATGGCGAGCTTATGCATATCCTGGCCTTGACACGCAGGTATCATGTCTTTCAGCACACCGAACTCCTCGTTCATCTTCGATCGTCTTCTCCGCTCAATCAGACTATGTGCTGTTTTACGCGCAATCTTGCGTCCCGCCGCGGTTGTACTCTTGCCCGAATTCTTCTTGCCATTACTTGACTGTGCAGTGGTATTCGATGATTTGCCAGATGCACCAGCAGAGTCAGCCTGCTGAGCAACTTCCTGCTCGGTATCTCTAGGCTTCATCTGGATGATCTTGCGAGATCTGGTCGGTGGAGGAGGCAACGAGAAGTCGTCCTTTGTGATTACAGACATGGCTGGCTGGACTGGTCGCTTGCGGGAGGTTTGTGTGGATGTGCCAGGTGAGACGGGATGATAGGACGAATCCGAGCCGTTGTTCGACGGAGCAGAGGATGCATTACTGGCGCGGTCGGCTTCGGGGAAGGCTGTAGGTGGCAGATTGAATGTCGGGGTGTTGCTATTGCCTTCTTTACCACGAATGTCACTGGACGAGCCAGGCGTGGGCGGGGGGAGAGGACGCGGCATGAGAGAGGGTGGAAAGAAGAGTTTGGAGGGAGAGGGGGAGAAGAATGGTGAGAAGGGAAGTGAGGCGTCTGATGGTGGGCGACGAGCCAGGTACAGGTGGTCTGCGTAGGAAGCTATGTTGGGCGAGCGGGAGAGGATGGAGAGGGGGAATAATGGAGCACTTCACTTTACGGCGCAGGACAGGGTGATGGTGGTAGTGGTAGGAGTCGCGACAGTGATAGGATGATAGACGAGAGTTGGGACCGGCGAGACATGGCGGGCGCGGCGATATGCTCGCAGTTCGAGTGTTCGCGTGAGAGAGTGAAGTTGGTGCTCGCGTGCTCGTCAATCCAGCCGCGATTGGACGGCAGGACGAAAGAGGCTCGCCGGCACATGGCGCACGTGCTCCCTGTTATGCTTCCCAGCGATCAGCCATCAGCCTCTCTCTTTGGTAGCGTGAGGCAATAATCGTGTCGACGGAACCGTTGACTCGTTGTGTTTAGGCGTGCTGCGACAAGAGGATAGTGTGGTATGTAATCGATTGACAGCGTGGTTGACTAGGGATAACATTGATCTGTTCTTGTTAACAATGCCTGTCGTTTGATCATAGTCCGATGATATTAAGGATGCAAACCGCCCCAAAGGAAGAGAGTGGACAGGAAGAAGAAGGTGGGCACGTGGGCACCTGAATGGCCAAACAGCGTCTATTTGCGCTTGGACGTAGTCAGAGACAGGGTCCAATGAGGAAGTCTCTCTCCAGCTGGAGAAACGCCGAGCCCGAGCCCGTGGCCGATCCCGCTCTGGATCTGGCGTCACCAAATCCTTCGTCGCGTCTTCTCGAGCTTGATGAGACGCGTATAGTGCTTCCATTTGTTCTACCACCGACATTGCCAGCGAGAAGAACACATGACTGTATCCACAACTGGAACACCCCGAATCTAGAAAACCCATACTTACACAGACAACATGCCCGAAGTCAGACACACACACATACACCCCCACCATCAATCACCAAAGCTAACCACCTCCAACCCAACAGATCGGCGAAGTCGCCCGAGTAGTCCACTACCTGCGCAAACACACCCTGAACCGCACAATAGCCTCATGCACCGCTGTAGAAGACACAATCGTCTACGGCAAAGTCGGCACATCCGCCTCAGAATTCCAAAAAGCCACCGCAAACCGACGGATCACAAGCGTCGGACAGCAAGGAAAATACTTCTACGTGACCTTCGACAAGAGCCCTCATGCCGTTATGCACTTGGGAATGACGGGGTGGGTTAAGTTTAGCAGTGAAGAGACGGGCTACTATCGATCCAAGAAGGAGGGGCAGGACCCCGAAGAGTGGCCGCCAAAGTACATGAAGTGGTTAATGCGATTTGAAAAGGAGGGTGAGAAGGAAGAAGTGGAAGTCGCTTTTGTCGATCCAAGACGATTGGCGAGGATTCGTTTGGTGGATTGCGAGGCGTCGGAAGTCAGAAATCATTCGCCTTTGAAAGAGAACGGACCGGATCCTGTAGTCGACATGGACAAGTTCACGGTTGAGTTTCTGCAAGCTCTGCTCGGGAAGAAGAAAGTGCCGGTCAAAGCACTGCTGTTAGACCAGGCGAACATCTCGGGTAAGTCCTCTTGGAAGCACATTGCACGCGCAATCCAACCCCACTAACACCTCCCACCAGGCATCGGCAACTGGGTGGCAGACGAAGTCCTCTACCAAGCCCGCCTCCACCCCGAACAATACAGCAACACCTTCACGTCCGATCAAATCAAACGCTTGCACGACTCCATCATGTCAATCTGCACGACCGCCTGCGAAACTCTTGCCGACTCGGCCCAGTTCCCCGAAACCTGGCTTATGAAGTACAGGTGGGATAAAGGAAAGAAGGGCGCGGATGCGAATGTCCTGCCGAACGGCGAGAAGATCGTGCACCTCAAGGTTGGAGGGCGCACTTCGGCGATCGTGCCCAGCGTGCAGAAGAAGACTGCGGCTGTTGCGGGAGATGTCGAAGGGGAGGATGATGCTGAGAGTAAGCCGGCTAAAGGTCGCAAGCGGAAAGTAAAATCCGAAGATGAGGACGAGGATCAGGAGAAGCCGGTACCAAAAAAAACTGTCGCAAAAGGTAGAGGCAAGGCGAATAGCAAAACCGCCAAAGTGAAGCAACAACAGGACAGCGATGATGATGCAGATGTTGGAGCCGAGCAGGCTAAAGACGTCGAGGAAGAAGTAGAGGAGGAGGAGAGCACCAAGCCGAAGAAGAAGGCTGCTACCACTGCAGCGAAGAAGAAGCAGGAAGAGAAGCCCGAGAAACCCACACCAGCCGCAGGCTCTCGCAGATCCGCGAGGACGAAAGCGACGTGAGCGTTGATGTGAAGTGCTCTTGAATGAAGCATTTGTACTTTTACGGCCGACCAACAGGAAGGTCAAGTTGTGTTTCGGGACACCTTGTATACATAATTGACATCAACATGATACCCTTGTGACTATATACACACGTACAATGGACGTTCCTTTTCCTCGACGTTTCGTTTCGCCAATTATGCGTTGTTCGGCGTTGCCGTTTCCAGCATACTTTGAACTCTCGCCGCGCGCTGGTTGTGGTCGCTTGTGCGTAGTGCGTAAGTGTGGTTCCCAAGTCCCTGGCCAAGTCAAGACGTCAAGACGTCGCTTGGGGTTGTTACTCCGACGGAGCAGAGCGAGTGGACCTTGAACATTGACCCTTCTAATCGCCAACAGAGTGGGAGGGTGAGGGTGTTCGAGATGAACAAGTCCGCATGCGTGCAGAGTGAATGTTGGCTGTAACCGACTTCGAACATGTGTTCTCCGCAAGCGTGGGAGTTTTCTCGTCTTCGGCCCTGCATGTTTGCCATGCATGCTGGTAGGAGCAAAAAAAGTCGCAGATCCAAGCATGTTTAGACCTTTCATGGCCAACCTTTCCGTTCCCACCCCTTCACCTCAAGACCTGCACATACCCCTGCTGAATCAAACTCTCCACATCCCCCTTCCGCACGAAAAATTGGCTGTTCTTCGTCAGGTTCAGGCTCCCATACTCCGTCTGGATCTCCCCCGCGTCGCGCAACACCCGCACGTCGACGAAAATGTCCTGCGGAGGCTCCAGGCTGCCCGTCAGGTCGATGTCGGTCCACTGCCCTTTGTACTGCGCCAGCAGCTCGCTGTACTGGTGCGCGTACTGCTCCTCTTCGGCCGAGAGAGAGGAGGTGGTGGCGTCGTTGGCTGCGGCGGGACCTCCTGAGGCAGAAGCTGAAGCCGGCCGGGCCCCGAGAACATCCTGCCCGCTCCAGATCATTTCTTCCAGTTTGTCGGTGCGCGTGCGGTGGTAGGCTAGTAGGCAGCGTTTGTTGCGCCGCATGCTGAGGTGGTTGACCATTAGCGAGCAGGCGGTGGCGGGGTCTTCGGCTGGGTTGAAGGAGGATTTGATTTGGCTGCTGTTGAGGTTACTGTTGCTGCTGGATTGCTGGGAGGGGTTGCTGTAGTTGGAGAGGATGAGGGTGTTTTCTTTGTCTAGGTCGCGGACTTCTTTGGTGACGGCTTGGATGGTTATGCTGGCGTATGGAGGCAGGGTGGGCAGGTTTTGGGTGCGTTTGGCGTCGGTGACCAGTTTGCCGGCTTGTTCGCCGTACATGGTTTTTTTTTCTCTTGTAAGCTTTGGGCAGATGTGGTTCCTTTTTAGATTTCCCTTTTGTCTTTTATTTTGCTTTTTTCTTTTGGAGTTAATCTTTCAATGTTTTGTTTTGTAACACGGAAAGTCGCGTCTTGAAAGATCCGACGTTGTCGCCGCCAAGACCCTTGCTTGTCAACCTGCTTCTACAGCGCCAGCATTCACTCTTCCTTCCTTCCTCGACCTGATTGTATTGTAACTTTGGACACATGTTTTCACGTCGGCATGGACTCACTCGCGCATCGCTTTGGATCATCTAGTCAGAGTTGCATGTGATTTCATGCACGCTTGTTCAATTGGATTCTCTTACACAAGCTTGCTTTTTTGCCAGCGGCGATGCAGATCTTCAGAATAACGATTCACAGTAAACCGCACTCGCCAGCATGGCTTCAAATTCAGAAGAGCAGAGACTGAAACAGAAGGTCAAGTTTTACCAAGAATTAGCTTCGCTTGACGACAGCGACGAAGGCCGAGACGAGGGCTTGCAAGAGAGTCTCGACACTTTGCGTCACCGCCGTGCTGTCGCCTTGAACAAGACTGAGAAGAAAGGAGTCATCAAGCCTACTCGTAATGCTGATGCTGGGAGATCTGGCTCCAAAAGTCCAAGATCGTTACCACGCTCGGTGTCAGATGTAGGCCCTGTGACGAACCGGAACCCTCACGCCCAAGAGAAGACAGGGCTGGCACAAAGGTCTACATTCGATTCACCAACCATGCTCTCTACTCGACGTACAGTCTCCGCCGCTCCGCCGCCAGTCTCGTCCATGCCTCAGGCGACGGGAAAACGCAAGCGTGAAAGCGTCGTCACCTTGGTACCGCCAGAGCAGAGGGTATTCGACGGCCTCCACTTCTACTTCTTCCCAAACAATGAAAAGCACCCAGCTCGTCTGATGAGGATCACAAAGGCCATCAGCTTTGGTGCGGCATGGCAGAGAGACTGGAATGACTGCGTCACACACGTGATACTTGACAAGACTATGGACTACGCAATGCTTCTCAAGTTCTTGAAGAAAGACAGCATGCCTGAGAATGTCATAGTTGTCAACGAAAGCTGGCCTTCTGAATGTATTGCGTATAGGGCATTGTTGGATTTTAGCAGGCCTCAGTTTAAAGTCTCAGGGGCCGCATTGGCTGCTCCTAAGCATACTCTGACAGAACAGGCACCAGTCTCTTCTGCCGACTCCGAAACATCGCTGAAACTGAAACCACCGAGCAAGGATTTGCAGGCCCGGCAGCGTGAGACTCAATCATCCGGTGAAAATGGGGCAGTGTTTGAGAACGTAGCACTCGATAAGGATGTTGTTGATAACGATGTCCCGACCATCGAGACACCAAACCCCAATGACATGGATGAGCTCAATGCTGCTATAAGCCAAGCACGCGATCTTCAGGACGTACCACTAGATGATGAGGAGAGTGAAAGTCGACCCAGCAGCTCAGACGGCGTCACTTCCAGGACCGCGCCGGCGACGCATGAGAGACCGCGTGGATCTAAGTTGACTTTCCAAGAGAAGTTCCAATGCATGCAGAAGCATAACGGAGAAGGGAGTGGTTCCGCAAATGCTGCTACCATCCTCATCCTCCAACAAATGGCGAATTACTACGGACAACTGGGCGACGAATGGCGTACCAGGGCTTACAGAAAAGCCATCGCGACCTTGCGGAATCATCCAACAAAGGTATGTACTAAGGAAGAAGCTTTGGCGTTACCGAATGTAGGAGAGCGCCTGGCAACAAAGATAGAAGAGATCGCGTTCACCAATCGCCTGCGACGTCTGGACAATGCATTAGCGGAGCCTCGGGACCAGATCCTTCAGACGTTTATGAATGTCTACGGCGCGGGCTTCGTCCAAGCCAGCAACTGGGTTCGACAGGGCTACACAACAATCGACGAGCTGCTGCGCAGTGCAAGCCTGACCGAAAATCAGAAGATAGGCATCGAACACTTCGAAGACTTTCAGCTGCGAATCCCCCGCGCCGAAGTGGCCAAGCACGGGGCGATTGTGCAACGAGCGTTACGCGACCTCGACCCGTCATTTAAAGTCACTATAGGCGGCTCATATAGACGTGGCTCACAAGACTCTGGCGACATCGACTTTATCATCACATGCCCAGAAGCAGAAATCGATCGCATTCGCACGGCAGTCGTCAACCAGCTAGTCCCCAAGCTTTTCTCCCAAGGCTTCCTCAAAGCTTCTCTTGCAGCAACCGCCAACGACGGAACAAAATGGCACGGCGCATGCTGCCTCCCCGGCCAAACCACCTGGCGTCGCATCGACTTCCTCCTTGTGCCCTGGGCAGAAATGGGCGCCGCGTTGATCTACTTCACTGGCAACGATATCTTCAACCGCAGCTTACGACTGCTTGCCAGTACCAAAGGGTTCCGCCTCAATCAGCGAGGCCTTTACAAGGATGTCATAAGAGGCAAGGGCCGCGAGAAGGTCACTGAGGGCACTTTGGTGGAGAGTAGGGACGAGCGCAAGATTTTCGCCGCGCTTGGCGTGCCTTGGAGACCGCCGGAACATAGGATCCCTTGATCGATATGAATTCGAAGGAGCTGAAATGCGAGAGGTTTTCAAGGGGGTCTGGTCGATATTTCAGGTTGTTTCTTTCGGGTTTGTACGTCTGGTAGGAGATTTGCTTTATACAAAGTTCTACCCACCTCGGACTTTGAAGGCACAGATTCGGTATGGTTGATGAACAGCTACCCGGCCGCCTTGGATTTGGTTCTTTTATGTTTTGAACTGCGCGTCGGTCACATCCACTGTCCGCTTCACAACAATCGCACTTTCTGAGTTCTCACTCGCCGCATCTTCGTCATGATGCCAATGGCCTGCCTCCACAATGGCTTTCGATCTTCCGGAACTCGGCGCCCACGTATTGCGAGACGACCGAGAGGCGCCATGCTTACTGGCGGCTTCGGATCTGAGCGCGGAGCCTTTGCTTCCTAAATCGCCTTGTGTTGATGCGTCTGCCGAAAGGTTAGCTCTGGTTGTCCTGGATCTCTAGGGAAATCGCTGCAAGAATACTCACGCTGTCTGTACACATCGTTGTCGATTTCCTCGAGTCTGAGATCCATGAAACTGGTGTTCCAGGCGGCCAGAAAGAGGCGCAGACACGGCAGCGTCATCGAAACAACGCCGCAGTACATTTCTAGTTGTGTCATCGCTTCCGGCAGAGCATATGTGAAAGAGATGTCATCATGCTGCACACGAAGGAAAGCGCTGAGCCGGACGACAGTTACCGGTGCGACGAAGAGCCGAAGAGTAAAAGCGACGATGACAAGCGATTTCGACTTGGACGTCGTCTGCAAATCCCACACCAGATAAATCGACAAAGCCAAAGCGACGAGGTCGACCACAATGCTCAAGACACCTGATACGATCCAACGCGCGAGAACCAGAATGGCGTCGCCTTCGCGGTAGATCCATGGGCGCGATACGTGCGGGCGCACTGCTACACTAATGAGAGAGACGACGCCGAAGGTTAATACCAGGGCTGTGAGCACCCGACCGAGACGCGACTTGTTCGACTCTTTTGCCAAGCGGTTGTAAAGGAAGGCGATAGAGAGCCTGCCAGTCCAAATCGAAAGAATGAACAGCAAATCCGTTGCGTAGAGATCCTGTTGAAAACGTGAGCAAATTGCATCCTAAGCCTCATTCGCACAAGCTGAAACATCGCAACATGCGCACATCAGGATGTGTTTGGTCATGGCTGCTACTGACCTTCGCAATATCGTTGACTTGCACATCCTCCATTTCCGATTCTATTCGTCCAAACCCATCACGGACTGCGCTCAATGTGACGGCTGTTTGCACAAAAGCAAGTGCTGTCGATAAAGCGCACGCGAGGTCGTCTTTGCCCGCTTTCGAGTTCGACGAGGGCCACCTGACATACACTCTGACGGCCGAAATCAAGATTCCAGCAGTGAGACTTAGCCACGCAAATACTACGACAAGCTGGCCTTGGTTAGTCGCAGTGATGGCTGTACTGACCTCGAGGGTCGGGACAGCATTGCCGCCCGTCTCGGTCGGATCTGCCATGATAGCGATGCGGGTAACGAAAGTTGATTGTGAAGCTTCACGGTCAAAAAGTGACGGTGTTTCCTGGGTGCATCGATGTGCGACTGACGGTCAGTCATGACAATCATCAGAGGAAATTGTTACATCCTCCATCTATGCACGCATGCGGCACAGCATCGTTTGAGTTACTTCCTTTGCTAACACATGCGACATGTACGTGTTACGCACGATCAGCTTACGCAGACACGCAGATTCGTTTGCGGTAGACGAGACAGGGCTCGCTGTGGGTATAAATGCACTAAATTCGCAATGGTAAAGATAAACCTACAGGCGAGAGAGCAGTCGCTGATCGGCGTTACGCCGCAACGCTCACATCGACTCCCGTGGCATATATTATTTGGGACATCACACGATCTGTATACACAGCGTATGTCCCAATTAATTGATCTCCCCGTAGATCAAATGCATTGAACCTTGTCGCTGTTTAGTCACGTCAGTGGCTTGTCGGCTATAGGCGCGGGCCTAGCGCATCCTTCGCGCTCCGGATGTGATCCTGACGAGACGATGGGGGCTTTTCAATAATCCTACGTGCCTAAACTCCCATGTTCATACATTTCGGCCGCGAACCCCACATGGTGAAGGAACCGAGATGTTGAGGATTCACCTCATCACTTGCCGATGCATCTAGGGACTAGACGGCAGATGACGGCAGACGACTTTGCACGGGAGCTTCAGCTTCATCAAACACACATGGCAGAGGCATGCCCATTTGTTCGTGGAGTCGAAAGTCGAGCAGTAGCATCCAGCCCCACGCAAGCATTTCGAGCGATCGCTCAATCTTCAAGGATCCCAAGGGCCATGCAGGAACGCTACAGGCTGGAAGAACTGGCTGCACCGGCATAGTAGCCAAGCGAGGTGGGAGTTGCTTCGCGAGACGGAGATGGTGGGGCTCACTAGAGATGTCAGGGCCAAATGAATGAAGAGCCACGCAGGTCATATATCTCACGTTTCTCCTCCCAGAGTCGCACTTTTTCTCGCCACTGGACAGCCTTTGACCTGCTCATTCGAGCTTCACCTTTCTCCCGCGCACCTCCCGCCCATTCTACGAGACGCCATCGTCAGTCGACCGCCTTCTGTATCTCTCCATCTGCTGCGAAAATGGCCTATGAGATGCAGCCTGTCAAAGGCTTCGCCGACTCGGCGACGCCTGCAGCAGACGCTACATTTCAAGCGGACGACCGTGTTCGAGTTGACGCCAGCGGCATGGCAACGGGGACCGAAGCTGATGCATGGGACATGGCGCGCATGGGCCGAAAGCAGGAGCTTCGTCGCAACTTCCGCGTAAGTGAAGTCTGACCCTAGCGTTTATTGATCGAATGTTGCTCGCTGTTGATGTTGCTTTTACCGACTACTGATAAACAAAAAAAGTCTTTGTCCGTGCTAGGTCTCGCGACTACGACTATGTCGACATGGGTTGCGATGTTGTTGAGCAGCGTTTTTTCGTTGACCAACGGAGGACTTGCGGGTACAGTCTGGATTTACGTCGCTTCGTGGCTCTCTATCTTTACCGTGGCTGCGTCGTTGGCGGAGATGAGCTCTATGGCTCCACACTCTGGAGGACAGTATCGTGAGTTTTGAACAGTACATGAGAGCAGACATGCTGTGAGCATTGTTAACTTTTACAATAGACTGGGTCTCGGAGTTTGGTCCCCGTTCGTGTTCGAGCTTCCTGAGTTATATCGTCGGTTGGTTGGCGGCTCTAGGATGGCAAGCCACCGTGGCTACAACTGGTGAGAATCATATCATTGGACTGTTTACACGCTTGCTGCCACGAATTGCACTGACATTCTTGTAGTGCGTCACATCTCATTTTTTTCCCCTCCAGCGGCATCCAGAATGTACCTTCAATCTGCTAGACCTGAGCATTTTTCGATGAAGGGACTCTGCACAAAAAACTCAATTGGGCTTCATGCCGATTGGAGTAAGACGGCCATTCGATAAACAAGCTGACTGTCGACCAACAGGCATACGGATCGTCGGTCATCATCTTGACAATGGTTTCCATATACCACCCTTCCTACACACAGCAAAACTGGCATGAATCGCTCGTCATGATCGCAATTAGTCTCCTAGGCACTCTGATGAACACGTACGGCGCCCAGCATCTACCCCTCCTCGAAGGCTTGGTCCTTATTGTCCACATCTTCGGCTTCTTCTGCGTCATTATTCCACTATGGGTACTCGCTCCCAAAGCGCCTGCAAGCGAGGTATTTGGTGGTTTCAACGACTTTGGAAACTGGGGATCCATCGGCGCAGCTTGTTTTGTCGGCAGCATCGCAGCGGCAGGGTCATTCGGTGGCTCCGATGCTGCAGTGCATCTTGCGGAAGAGACTAAGGATGCTAGCAAGTCTGTTCGTAAGTTTCTTCAAGAGCCGCAGCGCCATAGAGGAGGCACTCACTAACAGATTTATTCAGCTCGCATGATCTTGTGTAGGTCTACTTTGTATCGACAAATCCTCATCGTCGAGTGAAGTGCTGACTTTCTAGTTACTGTCGTCCTAAACGGTGTAATGGGGCTGGTTTTTGTCATCACATATGTAAGTCCACCGCGAATGTTGGCACTCTCAACAAGCTCTGACCTCGTTTGAACCAGTGCTTTTGTATTACCAACATCGAGGCCGTGGTGATGTCGGAAAGCCCTTTCCCATTCATGGAAGTAAGTGTATCTTGAGAATCTCAAGCGAGCGAGAATCAACTTGGAGACCAGTTCAGCTAACGGCCATTGAATAGGTCTTCATGGCTGGCACAGACAGCAGGGCTGCTACCGTTGCGATGTCAGCTGTTCCTCTGGTCCTTAGCGTCTGCACGTCTCTCAATGGCCTTGCTGCCGCTTCCCGCCAGATCTGGTCTTTAGCTAGAGACCAAGCATTGCCCTTTTCATCCTGGTTCCGCAAGGTTGGTCTCATCAGCAGTGGCCAGGCTAGTTCATTCCCACCATACTGATTCTTGGCAGGTTACGACATTGGGGACACCTATCCCGCTTAACTCAATTCTCGCCTCGCTTTCGATCACGATTTTGCTCGCGTTGATCAACATCGGGTAGGGCTTGCTCGCTGCCATATACTACAGAATATCAGCTGACAATTGGAACTTGCTAGATCTTCGGCGGCGCTGAACACCATCGTTGGGCTTCTGACTGGTGCGCAATCGTTCTCTTACGCTCTCTCTATCCTCTGGTAAGCATCTCTTTCCTCCTGCAATCGAAGTCGTCGACACGGTAAGGCTCAACCAACAAACAATTTAACCCTTTCCAGCATCCTCCTCAAACGCCTGCGCAACGAGCCTCTCCCGTCATCTCGCTTTTCACTTGGCAAGGCCGCCATCCCCATCAACGCCTACGCGATTCTATACGTCACCGTGACCTGCCTCGCAAGCTTCTTCCCTGTGGTCAACTCACCCGCGGTGGCAGACATGAACTGGTCGTGCGTAGTGTTCGGTGCAGTGCTACTGATCGCTTGCGTGGACTACGCGTTGAGGGGAAAGAAGCACTACGTCGAGCCTGCCAGACATCTAAACAAGATGTGATTCATTGCACAGGTCGATTCAGTGGGATTTTCATGCTGAGCAATGTTATCTAGAGGACTAGAGGACATGTTACACGAAAAATATCGAAGATGATCTTGACTACCCAGATGAATGCACTGGCGATATCGCCGCCATGATCCCGCTCATCGAGTCTACTTACAACAAGCCACATTCTCGGCGCCAGCATTACGACAGTAACACGAAACGCTCACATCGACATCCGCAGAAGCCGCAGCCAGATCCAGCTGGTTCTTCAGAAGAACCGCCTCCCCCTTCTTGCCCACGCGCGTCAACGCTTCATGCAGGCCGTGCAGTCCCCAAATATTATTAAGCTTCGCCTTACGCCTCGGATAACCCTTAGCAAACCCGAGATCTTCGCGGAAAGCCCGCTCTGCCTTTCCCACGCGGTCTTGCTCAAGTAGCAAGCCTCCCAGAGCGTGTCGCACTGGCTGCATCCAAGGCGGAGGGTCGGAGTAAGCCAGATCGTCTTCCCGGCGGGCGGCTTCGTGTAGTGTCGCGAATGCGGTTTCAAGTTCGTTTTTGCGGTATTGGAGCTCGCCGGAGAGCATGGCGGAGGCGACGTTGAGGACGTCGTACTCCTTCACGGGAATGCTGTTGAGGCGAGTCTTTGGAACAAGCTCGCGGGCGGCTTCGAAGTCTTGCTGTGCGGTTTCTGCCTCTTTGATACGTCCCAGTGCACTGAATGCAATGCCGCGCGCGTAGAAGATGACGGCTGTTGTTGAGCAGTAGAGCTCGCGGTTGGTGGGCAGCTGGAGCTTGAGGATGTCATGCCAGCGCCCGAAGCGGATAAGCACGTGCGCCCTGCTGCCTAGGTGCGCTTCGACCCAGTCTGCCATATTGGGGCTTGTCGTGGCCAGTAATTTGGCATCGATGATCTGCTCGATTTTTTCGGCTGCAGCAAAGGCGTCGTGAAAGCGACCGGACATCATGGCTGAGTAGAGCTTGGCTGAGACGTAATGCACCCGATAGGCGCTGTACAGGACGGATGCATTCTCGATTGCGAAGTATTTGTCATCGGCGGCGATGGCATCGTTGTTGGAGTCTACGCCACGACGGTAGTCGCCCACTGATGCATCGATATGGGTCGGCATGTGTAGCATGTGTGAAGCGTCGGGGACAAGGCCACGCAATCTGTCGGCAGCAGGGAGTGCCAACTCGGGAGTCGGAGACATCTCCATCAGGTGGATGTACAGATGGCAATGGGCTGGGTGAGTGAAGCCTTCCGGACGTTTGAACGCTTTCTCAATGACTTCGCGGGCTTCGACCGTGTGATTGCCTGTGGGTTTTCCGGTGTTCAGATCCCAGAGTCCTCGCGGACTGATACACATCAGCGCTTCAGCAAACAGAGCGGCAACGTCAATATCGTCAGAGTGAGCCTGATATACAGGCCTCATGGCATCGGCATACGCGCAGTTCAGGTGGCCGAAGTTGTCCGGAATGTTGTCTGTGGGCGGGAAGCGTGCAGCCAGCGCTTTGATCAAAGCGCGTTCCAGATCAGTCGTATTTGTGGCAAGTTGAGAAGCTCGTGAAATAGCATCGTTTGCTTTTCGAGTTGAGATGGCCAGGTCCTGCTTGTCGAAGAACACCCACGCCTTGTTGTAATTAGGTCCGGCAGAGAAGGCGATGCCCCAGTATGCCATTACACAATTAGGATCACTCCTCGCTGCTCTCTCGAAACATCGTAGTGCCTCTTCGTGGTTGAAGGAGTAGGCCCATATCAGACCACGGTTGGCCCACAATTGCGCTTCCGCTGATTCAGTTGTCACTGTCCAGCGGTAGGTGCCCAGATCAAAGTAGGGATCGGGGATGCTGTTGTCGCTTTCACTGCATTTGGTCAGTAGACTGAGCTGTGTGTAGCTGGATTTCGGGGCACGCACGCCATATTGCGATAATTTGAATGGATGCAGTATTGTAATGCTGTGACGGGTTGAATGCAGTGATACTCCGGTTGACCGGATGACTCTGTTGCGGCGTTCTGGGTGGCTTTAACAAATGCAGGGCGCCTAAAAAGCTTTTTCTAGCATGATCAACAACCGGGTCCTGAAATGCGTGATTGATAATCTTGCCTTTCACATCCGTGTTCATTCGACGAGCAAATCGCTATAGTTGCGAGTGCTTCAGCTTATCGGGGAGCCTGTGGGTCAAAAGCCCGATGAACCCCGACAACATACAGTTCGGACCCCGATAGTGAGGGGTCGACCGTTAGATAGATGATACCCACACAATGATGATACGCTTCCGAGGCACACGTAGCATTCTATATAATGTGAGAGAGCAGCAGAGCGTTTGGCCGTATCGCTGTCTGTCAACATTTTGCAAAGTACACAGGTTTTAACTCACATCTCACAAACTCACACATCATGGCTCTCTCCTTCCGCCAAATGCTCGGTGCTCCGGCATCTACTGCCTCGCCTTCCGACAGCACTCTCATCATCATTGACGCCCAAAATGAGTACGCTGAGGGTAAGCTGAAGGTTACCAACGCTCCGGAAACCCGCAAAGCCATCTCGTCGCTGGTAGAAAAGTACCGTGGTGCTGGAGGCAAGATTGTGCACGTCGTCCACCAGACGCCTGCCGGTGCTCCTGTCTTCACTCCCGATACCAAGCTGGCCGAGGAGTTTGAAGAGCTCGCTCCGAAGAACGGGGAGAAAGTGATTGGAAAGAACCACCCAAGTTCGTTCGCAGACACCGACCTACATGAGTACTTGGGAGGCAAGGGTGGCTCCAAAATCGTCCTGACGGGCTACATGGTAAGTTTGAGTCGATGGTGCCGTGTAGAATCAGCGAGCTGACCCTGGTTATAGGCACACGTTTGTGTATCAACGACCGCACGGTGAGTGATGAGTGATAGCAAGCGCCGGCGGAAATTTGACAATGCTAATTGCGATCGTAGTGATGCGGCGCGTCTGGGATATGATGTGATTATTGCCGAGGACGCCGTGGGCGACCGTGACATTCCAGGCGCTTCTGGTGCTGAGGTCACCAAGATGGTCATGGCAGAGTTGGGGGATGCTTTCGGTACTGTAGTGAAGAGCAGCGAGATCAAGTAGGTGTGTGTGCTTGTTTACCTTGCCAGGTGGCGATACTGGGTTCTTATTGTGTGAGGTGAACAGAGCGTGGCAAAGATTGCTTCTACCAGGTATACAGTAGTTGGATGAACAGAACCCTAACCCTACCACTTGTTCCATCTCACTTATACTTCGCTCGCGTCCCTCGGTCTCACTTCCTTTTGCCTCTGATCAATCCAACATGTGTCTCGCGACCGACTCGCTGTACTAACATCCTGGAACGACATGTCTGCCCGTGAGCGAGAATTATCGGCTACACGAGCGCAAAGGCGGCCAGCATCTTTGGCCTGCTACCAGTGCCGCAAACGCCATCAAAAATGCGATGGTGCCATGCCCGCTTGCACACGCTGTACTTCCAGTAGTACTACCTGCACGTATCTGCCCTCTCGCCGAGGTCTTTCAGGTCGGCAGGAACAGCATCAGAATGGCTCCGTGCGGGCTACGCAGCATCTTCCTCCTCCATTTCCATCGCCCTCCTCAGCAACATCGACAGCTCCGCGTGGACCAAACGAGTATACGCATACTCCGAACAGAGTAGATGCATCCTTCGACTCGGCAGGCACAGCACAACTGAATGTGGACTCCATGTTCTCCCCTACAGAGAGGTCGCACCTTGTAGGGCAGTACTACTCGCATTTCCACCGCTCACATCCAATGTTGGTGCCTCGCCTTCACTTTCACAATCAGAATTATCCGGATTTCCTAATCGTCGCATGTTGCGTCGTTGGCCATCACTTTGCCTCCTACAAACCGTCGGCAGACTGTATCGCAAAGGCACTTTCAATGACCATCTCGGCTGAGGGATCCGATAAGATCTTCCGCATACAAGCCTTTGTATTACTTGCTCTTGTGTTTCTAGGTTCACACGAAATGGGGCGAACTAGCGACTGTCTTGGTCGTGCTGCGTCGTTGGCCCATGAAGCGAAGCTCGACAGCGTCGAAGCTTGTATATTACAAGACTCTGCAACAACTCTCGATCGAGAGTCTGCTCGGCGGACATGGTGGGAGCTCTACGCCGTTGATGCCCTCCTTGCGCTACTAGAAGCTCGACCTCCAAAGCTGACGACTCAGTCACCTCACAAAATGCCTTTTGTGCCGTGTGCAGATAACTCTTATGAAGCGACCGATCTAGGCAAACCGCAGCCAACCTACGCAGATTTCGAACGCCGACTCTTCTTGCCAAACGCCACTTCCTTTTCTTCTCACTTCTATCGGATCGAGGCGGTTAACCTCGTCCGCCGAGTCTGTCCTTTGTTTACGAGGAACGATGCTGACTTGCAGGAGCTAGAGGCTACCAGCAATGAAATAGCAAGCTGGCTCTACAACATACCTGACTCGTCTTTCACATCTCCGGAATCTCCCGAGGAGTCCGACCAAATCTTGTTGCAGGCTCATCTACTCGTCCAAGTCGCAAGCATATTCCTGCATTTTCCCAGGTCGAATCTCCCGTCATCGGGCCCTTCGGCGATCGATGTCACTTGCCTGCGGAAGGCCCTGCCAGGAATGGAGAACTCGAAGCAGCACGCTATCAAATCGATTGCGGCTTCAAAAGAGCTCTGTCACATTGCTTCCCTGCCTTCTTTGCAAGAAAGCCACTCGCCCCTGGCCATTTGTGGGTTTCTTCTGGGTTGTGCCGTTCAGCTTTCTGCCGCATCTTTGTTCAGAGCACCAAACTTTGATCAGAAACAATGCCGCCACCGCGTAGTGCTCATGCTCAGTGCCTTGAGATATACCGGGAAAGCGTGGCCAGGTGCACAGAGCGCGTTGCACCATCTCCAACCTTTTGCCGACGCAGTCTTCACCACGCCATCCCACAGCAATGTTGCAAATGGCTGCTTGACACCTGGTGATAATTCGCACGACGTGAACGGAGCGTCCGAGGCTGGCGCGCATCACAACCTGACTGACGACTACAATCATGAACCCATGATGAACTCCGCACTACAGGGAAATCCTTTGGACATCAACTGGTTCGACTTCTTCCAATCTGATGACACGTCCGGACAAATACCGATGTACAACATAATCTAGCTATTTGCTTCACGGACCCGACCGTCGTCTCAAGCTCCAACTGTTCAGACCCTTACCGACGAATGTGTCATGGAGACTAATCGATGATTTGGCCTAGAAGCTGATGTGGGGAACGATATTGCCAGATGCAGGAGAATGCGTAATTGCGATAATTGGGGATTAAGTGATTATGCTACGACGCTACTGTTCACGACGACAGATTCGAAATATTCAAGATTCGGCAACCGGTTAGCCTTGATTGCTTACTCCTCACCACTTTGGCGCTCTCGGGATTCATAACCTAAAATCTGAGCCCTGGAGACCAAGGAACCTATCCCCGAAGGCCAAGCCCGAAGACCCCGACGTCTGACATGAGAACTTCCGAACTCTCGAGACGGCTTACAGATGCAAGATGTAATGACGATCACAGACCACGAAAAACAGCACAAGATTACCAATGCAATTGTCGAAACACTGCGAGTGAGCAAGTATAAGTATCTCAAGCCATGTTGCGTCAAACGTCAATCTCAACTTTCGTCCCATCATTCTCATCGCTACTGCGTATCTCTCCAGCCACAACGGCCGAACGACCAACTTCCCAACACTTGCAATGCCTCCTTTCGAGTTGAACATCACCCACGTCGGAACAGCAACGGCTGTCCTCGAGATCAACGGAGTCAAAATGCTCACCGACCCTTTCTTCTCTCCAGCCGGCACATCATTCCCAATAACAGACGACTTCGCCCTGACCGTCAGCGAAGACCCAGCCCTTCGCCTTGACCAACTCCCAATCATCGACGCCATCCTTCTCAGCCATGAAGACCACGAAGACAACCTCGATCCTCTGGGCCGACAACTGCTCAACGGCCGCCGCGTCTTCACCACCATGGACGGCGCAAAGAACCTCTCTCCCCGCCCATCTGTCCACGGCTTCAAGCCCTGGCAAGAAATGGAAGTCGCCATCGCAGGCAAACAGTTCAAAATCATCGCCACCCCAACGAAACACGTCGACGGCCAAGAATGCACCGGCTTCCTCATCACCTCCCCAGACTTCGGCACCGGCCGCGGCGGCTTGCCAAATGCCATTTACTTCTCCGGCGACACGGTTTACATCCCCGAACTCGCGGGCATGGCGTCCAAGTACCACATCACAGCTGCCGTACTGAACCTCGGAAACGCTCACATTCTGAGAGATCTGAACGACCCCGACGGCCCGAAATACCAAATCACCATGGACGGCAAGTCGGCTGCGCGCTTGTTCCGCGAAATTAAAGCGGACGTTCTTGTGCCGATGCACTACGAGGCCTGGGGCCATTTCACGCAGTTTGGGGAGGAACTGAAGCAAGACTTCGAGGGCGAGGGGATCGCGGACAAGGTTTGCTGGCTGGCTGGCGGGAAGGCCGTCAAGGTTCTCTAAGGCTTTGAGCCGGATCTGAAAGAATTTGGTTTGTTTGCTCGTTCTGACCGAAAAGAAAGATTGCATGATTTTCTTGAACTGATGAGCCTTCCCGTTGCTCCTCTCAGGTCGGAATCAAACCCGCTCTGAGCAGACATAGAACATAGACATAGATTGACCCGAGGAAAAGCAAAATGGAAAATGTAAATCCAAAAAGCACCCGCCTTCACCTCACTTCAAAATCAAAATCACACTTATCAAACGCAATCCGTCTTCCCCACCACAAACTCCCCATCCACACTACTCTCACACCCACACTCCCCCGACCCCGGATCGCGAATACACCCAACACCCTCACCCTCACTCTCCCCTCCATCCCCCCAAAAGAAAGTCCAGAAATCGTCATCAGCATCCATCTCCCCAGTAGTGGGCGCAGGGCAAGTATACGCCTCGCAAGAGCCGTAAGGCGCGCCGTAGACGTCGTCGTACTGGTGGTCTGTTTTGAAGACGGCGAAGGTCTGGGTGGTGGAGGTGCGGGTGTTGTGGCTGCACTCGGCGGCTTGGATGGCGGTGCTGCGGGCGCTGGGAGAGCAGGCCGGGGTTTTGGGGTAGAGGCCTTTGCTGTTGGAGGTGGCGGGGAGGAGGGTGGCGGTTGTGAGGGTTAGGGCGAGGGCGAGGGCGAGGAGGTTGGTGAGGAACATCTTTTTCTTTTGCTTTCTCGTTTGCGTTCGTTCGTTCGTTTGAGTGATGAGGTTTTTAAAGGGTTGGTTTGAGACTTGGTGGTGGGATATGGGCTTTTTTTTTTCTTGATTGGTTGGTGTTTGGAAGAGGTGACAGGAACGAGTGTTCACTGGAGTGTGTACATGTACTTATAGCGGGTTGTGGGCATTCAATATCTCTGTGTCGAAGTGGAGGCATTGCGTGGCCCGACGGACGAACTGGAGTTTCATGTTGAGGGTTAGACATGGTTTTTGTATCAGCTTGGAGTCCAGAATCTGAAGCCCTGGAATCAAAAGTTGCCCTTGAAACTCCCGACCATGGTCTTTTGAGCGTGTGGGTAGATGGGCGGAACACGACAGAAGAGGGACAAATGGCGACAGATTCCAAGGATGAACAAAAACAATTGATTAGATAAAAACATCGCGCTAGTAACAAATAACAACAGTGAATCAGGAAGATATACGAGCTCGCGGGTGCACCTTCGCGTTTGCTCAATATCATCCGTCAAACTCAACTTGCTCCCCCCCTCCAAACTCCCAACCCTCCCATCTCTTTCCCCGGTATCTCTCCCTTTCCTCAAGTCCTCCACGTGCAGCTTTCGCAAAGCACGTGTTGATGTGCTTCTAGAAGCAGCCAATTGTCTTTCTTTGCTCCGGTTGCACAGACAAATGGAGACAACCACCTGTAGATGAGACATGTACGGGCATGCTTGTTGTTTTGAATGATAGTATACGGTCAGTGGCGCGAAGCGCGGTCAAGTCGAGGAGCGGCGGGACTTTACGCCACGCCGGCTCCTGCTGTGGTGTGTGCTGGTATCCTGAGAACTGCGCGCTACAGTACGAGTACGCGTGTAGCATTGTGTCGATAAGAGTATTTGAGAGTGGAGTGCTCTCATACATGTTGTTAGACGGGAGATTTACTTTCGTTGCTCAAAGGGCGTAAGGGTTGAGAGAGCGGATGGTCAGACACCTGGGATGAAGATTAGTATGTGAGCCATTAGGCACAGGGTGGGTTGAACTTACGGTGGGCTCTTCGTCAAGTCGGTCTTCAGCAGCACCGGTAAGCGGGTCATTTCGCGGACATCCTGGATGCAGTGGTTTCCCTCCTGGCGCAGGGCAAACAGATCAAGATACTTGTCCTTGTTCGAGGAGCCGTTCTTGATACGACTGTCGCTCTGGCTGCGTTGGAGCGAGAGGCCGTTGCGCGTAGGGCTGGGCGGGCCGGACTGGGTTGCACGGTCGCCATTCAGAGCGACACCGGCATGCTCGGCAGTGGTGTCGGACGCATTGTCGTCGTCGTCATCGAAGAGCGCATCAACATCATTGGAGTCAATGGTGCCAGCGTTCATGCGACGCTCGGCGTCTTGAGACTCCTTGGCGCGAGCAGAAGCTGCATCACGAGCAGCGGTCGAGGCTCCCATGCCGCGGTTGACGGAGCCACCCTTGGGACGCTCGTCTTCAGGCACAAAGCCGCTAGACGGCACGCCCTTCTCCCAGTAGAGCTCGAGTAGACGGGTGTCCTTGTTGAACTCGGCCTTCTTCAGAGGAAGCTGGTCGCAGTGCACACGCTTCTCGAAGCCGTACTCCGGGATGAGGACGTCAAATGCACTCTCGTAAACACAGATGACGATACCGACGCTGATGAGGTCGGTGTTGGATTCTTGCGTGATGCGGTTCATCAGACGGCAAGACTCAATGTGGACGCTCTGCTCCTGGGCAGCGAAAGCCGAGTCCTTCTTGGTGTTGCAAGCTTCGGCAGTCTTGGAGAGGCTCTCAGCGTCCTCGTTGAATTCGATGGCGCCACCGGAAAGGGCAGCTTCCAGCTGTCGGTGAACGACAATGTCCGCGTAGCGACGAGACGGGTTGGTGAAGTGCGTGTACATGGGCACGTTGAAGGCGTAGTGGCTGAGGGTGCGGTCCGGAATCTTGCTAGGGATAAAGTACTTGGCGCGCTGCATGGCCTTGACGACAAGAGTCTCCATGCCCTTCCTCACATCCTGGTCCTCAATGCGGAAGAGGCTGTTCTGGAGTGCGGCACTGCTGGAGATGTCAATGTCGTAACCAATGTTGCCCATACGTTCAGCAAAGAGGTTAAGACGACGCTGGTTGGGGGAAGCCTGGCGACGCAGCAGAGCCTTGTCGGGCATGGCGGCATGAATCTTCTCGGCGATGAAGGCGTTCGTCTTGTGGCTGAGTTCCTCAATCATCTCGTGAGATGGGCTGGAGTCAAAGATATTCTGCTCGACAGGCACGTTCTCGTCGTCCAACTGGTACATCAAACGGAGAGGCGGGATGGAAGACTCTTCGCCGCCAAAGCGGTCCTGACGGAATCGCTGAGTGATGCTATTCAGGATCTTGATCGTTTCGATTTGGGATTGATCAAGAGAAGGCGCAGAGTTGCCGTTGATAACGGAGTCGACCTCGTCGTATGACAGCTTGCCAGAGCTCTTGATGACACTCTTGCCGACCCAAGTGTCCTCTTCGTAGACTTGGCCGGTAGCGGCATTGGCTTTGAACACCACCGAGACGGTGTATCGCTCCTCGCCTGGCTGCAGGCAGCAGATCTCGGCAGAAAGCTTGGCCGGGAGCATGTTGACGCTTCTATTCATCAAGTAGACTCCAGTGCCACGCTTCTTGGCCTCACGGTCGACAAGAGAGTTGGCCTTGACGAAGTGTGCTACGTCGGCGACGTGGACACCAATCTCGTAGATGCCATCACCAAGGTCTTTCAGGTGAAGAGCATCATCGAGCTCCTTGCTGCCGTTCGGGTCGATGGTGAAGGTCTTCTCGTCGCGGAAGTCACGACGGTTGGCGAGGGCTTCTTCGCCGTCATTGGCAACAGACCAGTCATCGTGGCCGACGTTCTTGACAACGGCGTCGGAGAAATCGTCGGGGCCAAAGTTGTTGTCGCGGAGCAATGCGTCGGTCTCCACCTTAAGTTCACCGGCTTCGCCCAGCTGCTCGACAAGAGTGCCGAAGGGGTGCAGAGAGGTGATCGGCCAGCGCTTGATGCAGGCAACGAAGATCTTGCTGGCGTATTCCTGGTGGCGTTCCACAAAGTCCTTGGGGGCCTGTTCCGTGGGAATGGCAATCAGGGGCACACGCTTGTCGGTAGGCTTGAACCAAACGATCTTCGGTCTGTCCTGCTGGCGCTCCTGTTGACGAGCATTGCCTCCTTCACGAGCCTGGCGCTCAGCCTCCTGCTTCTCCTTGGTAGCCTGGCTACTCGGGCGGAGCAGGCCAAGGGAACCAGAGAACATCTGGCCAGCAACACGCTCAATGACAGCGACGACGTGACCGGCGTAAAGAGGCTTCTGGTCATCGTTGATCTCGTCCTCCTCCATGAGCAGGAGACTCTGACCCTCGACCTCGACATCGTCGTTCTTCTTCTGGGTTGGGCGTTGCTTCAAGCTTCCACGACGACGAATGCCACCTTCTTGGGCCGCGGAAGAACTTTCCGGTTGGGTGGTGGCGTCGTTGACGGCGTGGATGCTACCGCTTCTATCGGAAACATCCTTGCGCTTCTTCTTTTCTTCCTTTTCGCGCTTCTGACCCCAGACCTCATCAACGTCGAGGAGCTCGATGGCAACGAGATCGCCCTCAAGAGCACGGTTACGGTCTTTGCTACCACAGATGAAGATGTCGGCGTCAAGGTCAGCCGTGGTGACGTAAGCATCGCTACGGTTCTTCTTGTTGACGCGAAGAGTACCCGCGACAAGTTGACCGTCAGCGAGCAGAGCCGGGAGGGTTGCCTGCGGCAGGTAAGGAGTGAAGAGCGTCTTGCGTTGCTGCTGCTGTTGCTGGTTACCCATGCCCGGTCCGATCTGCGGAGCGTTGTGCTGGCTGCCGGTGATGGTGGCCAAGTTGGGCTGGATGCCGGCCTGCTGGTAGGCCTGGATCTGGGCCATCTGCAGGGCGTTGAGTTGTTGGCCTGCGAAAATGTTGGGTTGTTGCAGGAGGACTTGGCCCTGAGGGAGCTGCATGAGCTGCGGCTGCTGTTGGTATTGGAAGTTACCGAGAGAGCTGACAGACTGAGCCTGCATGGAACCGCGCTGACGGTGGCCCGGCTGGAAGGGCTGAGCGCTCGCGTGCTGGTTCATGTTGAAGTTGCCCATGTTCTGAGCTTGCTGGTCGTTGCCGGCAGGGGCCTGAGGCTGAGGCTGGCGCCAGTTGCCGTCAAAGTTGCGCGAGCCTTGTCTGCCATGGCCGCTGCCACGGCGGAGGACATCGCCCTGAGAGCCAGCTCCGCCATCAGTGGTAGCCTGCGGCGGAGGGAATTGGAAGCTAGGGCCACCACGTCCGCTGCCACCCATGCTGCCCATGCCGCGGCCGCCAACAGCCATGCTCTGGCTGCGACCGTGACCGCCACGGCCGCCCATACCACCTCGTGAGGCGTTGGTCGGGGTCTGAGCTGTATCAGCCTGGTTGGCGGGGCTTTCAGATCGGTTCGACGGCGCGGGAGACGAAGCGCTGGCGTTGGTGCCTGGAATGGGGAACTGGAATCCACTAGTCTTCCTCTTCGCCTCAGCCGCCTCTGCGGCCTTCTTCGCCTCCGGGAGAGCGAGCGAGTGTCTGCGAGCGTGGCCGCTGCCTGCCGATCCGCCTCCTCTGCCTCCGCGCGGGGTGTTGTTCTCGCCTCGGTTTTGGCCAGCAGGAAAGCTGAAGTCGCCAGCATTGCCAAATCCAGATGCACCGCTGGAGGGTGCCGGAGGAGGGCCCATACCCATGTTGGGCATTGCGGACTGGTTGCGGCGGTGACCACCAGGGGCTCCCATACCGCCAGTCATTGGAACACCGAGCTGCTGCTGCTGCTGCTGCTGACCCATTTGGCCCATCTGGCCATGCTGCATTTGTTGGAAAGCGTTGTTCTGGTTGACTTGAAGATTTTGCATTTGACCCTGCAGCTGTTCGTACTGGGTAGGAAGCTGCTGCTGTTGAGGGATCATGCCCATGTTAACATACTGCTGGTGAGTAGCGGCGATCTGCTGTTGTTGTGCCTGCAACATCTCAATCTGCTGAGCGAGCTGAAGTTGCTCCACTGTAAAGACTCGTCAGCGTTCGAAGGTAATGGCAGCACAAAGCAACAGGATGACGATATACATACCCATCAAAGGCGTCATTTCGGACGGGCTGCGACGGTGGGCAATGTGCAGGCGACGGCCGGCGGGGCCCTGAGGACCGGTCTGATTTTGCTGATCCATTGTATAAGGTGTGCAAGGATGCACGGGGACGTAGTAGTTGTGTGAAGCTGTTTATGGAGACTCGAAGTCTACGAGGGACGGGAAATGCTTGATTGGATTGGTCTGATGGCGGGTACCGACGGAAACTTGGCCTGAGGCTGCTAGTATGCGAGTGCGAAGGTGAGAGTACGAGTCCAAGTTATGTTTGGTGAGTTGTGTGTGCGTGTGTGTTGTTGATGACACGACGGAGAGAGTGTTGGTTGACCGAGTTGGCAGTAGTTCGGCGAGGCTTGGTGGTGATGAACGGGAGGGAGGAGCTCCCAAGAAGGACAGGCGGGGGCCTCAAGAGCGACGCCAACGGATTTGCTGCGAAGGAACGCGACGGTGGCAGCAACGTAGGGAGGAAGTGAGTGAGTGCCTTGTGGGAATGAGGGTGGGAGGTGGGAGAGAGAGGATGGGAGTCGCTGGGAGATGCGATGTATGTAAGTGAGGTAGGTAGGTGGATAAGAAGGTCGAGAGGACAGGCGAAAGGATGGATGCCACCAGGAGGTGATGCGTGTGGAGACGGCCGCCCTCGCTTGGGGCTTCAGAGAGAGAGCGGCGGCGGGTAAGGTAAGACGACACCACGCAACTTGAGAGAGTGCACGAGCTTCCTTCAATGCCCGCCCGTCAAGATCGCGATGATGATGACGTGGGCGGGCCCATCCTACCAGACGACCGTTGTATTTTATTGATCTTCCCATCGAGAAATACAGTGTGGTCTTGGTCTTGGTGAGCGCGGGCTGCTATCACTCGCCGACTAGTGATCGACAACAGATATGATGAAATCCCTACTACATATAACAGGGCACGCACGGAGAATACGCGTGGTCGACTTGCCATGTCATGTCACGGCTTGCTGCAGTACACGGTGACATGGATGTACTGTATATATGTATAGAAGTAGTCTACCTTCTGGACATAGGTAGGTACATGTCTGTCGGACGCCTGCATCTGCATGGCTCGCTACCTACATCATTTTGTCTGCTCTCATCTTCAGACCAGTGCGTTGCCGTGCCGATTTGATGAATCTGTGCTGAAACCCGTAACTTCTCCTGCTGTTGCCGACCATCGTCTATCAGAAACATGCACCGGCATCTTCTGATATGATGTCACGTGTTGGGCCATATGATCGAGCAACGTGTTGACTTCATCGCGTCCATCGATTCCAGCATACAGAGGTCAGTTACACATCCACAATTTGCATGTGAAAATCAACTGTCAGCGTACTGCATGTCCCTTGTAGAATGTGGTAAGGTAGTGTGTATCTATTGACAAATGATGTATCACTCTGCGTCTGAGCATCTGAGAGACAGTCTGAACTGATAGTGATGAGCTTCTTTGTAGTTTCCCATGCTCACAGTATTCGATAAGAAGCCCACAAGATGCGTTCATCCCATCGTCCCCTCGCTGCCATCTCGCAGGGCAGCCCCTATAGTGGCACGAGCCAGGCGTTCGGCCGTCCACTCTTGTGCAAAGATTTGCGAATTTTCAGGGTGCGCTCATCTGTCAACTTGTCAACATACTATAAAACAAAATTGAATCAGAGAGCTATGAGTACAAAGGGCCGTGGCGGCGCCTTCCGCCGCTCAACCCTAGATCGCGTTCCCGGCGCGAATCATGCAGCCTCTAAGCTAAGCTCGAAAGCGCGGATTCGACAACACTTTCTCTAAGCCCTTACTAGACCCTACACCAGCCTAGCCGCCGGTCGATTATTGAACGCGGTTTGCATTGTAGGCTGCGTTCTCGCTTACACACTCCCGCGATACTTACACACGCACACGCACAATGAGTTCTCCCATAAGACGGACCAACTCGCGGTCCAGTCCACGGCTCACACCAAACGGATTGCGCCGCTCACAAGCGAACAATTACCATTCGCCCTTACGATCTGGCTTGGATTCTCCTGCTCGCCTTGTCGAAGAGTTCAGCAAGGTGTACATCGACGATGAGAAGGCATTCCGCAAAAAGCTCGAAGAACGGACGGACGAGCAAGAACTCCTACACAGACAAGCCCTCGCCAAATCACTAAAGGAACATGAAGAGGTCAGGCAAAGTGCGGAACGCGCAAGGGAAAGGTTGGAGCTGGAGTTGGAACGCATGAAGGCTCAGAGAGCCGAGGAGGAGCGAATTGCTTTGGAGAGAGAAAGGCAAAGGACCGCCGAAGCCGAGGCGGCTGCTAAACAACGCGAGTTGGATGCAGTCAAGAGGCGAGAAGAAGCACTAAGGGAAGCTGCGCAAAAACAAAGGGAGGTTGAGCAAGCCCAACGGCGCATTGATGCGCAGAGAAAACAGGAAGAGGAAGACAAGGCGAGGCGTGAGGCAGAGAAAGTGAAGGCGGAGGCCGACAGAAAGGCTCGAGAAGAGGCAGATGCAAAGGAACGGGCGGCAGCTGCGGAGGCTGCCAAAAAGGCTGCACAACCAGCTTCTCCAACAACACAGCCAACACCAGCGCAAGCGCAAACGAATGGAACACCCGCACCAACAGCGACACAGGCGTCCAACACGACGGTGTCGCCCACATCAACACGTGGCGTCCTAGTTCCCAAAGGCATCGTAACTCCGGCACAGGAACGTGAAGCGGAGCATAAGCGATATATGGATCTGCATAAGCAACTGAAGTTCATGCGAAACGACACCTTGGAGAAGGCCAAGCAGGTACCTGGGCTCAAGAATCAGCTTGGTGACATGAGGCGTGACATCAAAAAGATCATGGGCCAAATGAACAAAATCGACAAGGCCGCGAACCGACAAGCTGTAAGTTTCAAAGAACTCGTGTTCTGTCAACAACGATGCTGATTGCTGACTCCCTCAAGATGGTCAAGGTGAAAGCAGTTCTCATGAATGCTGCTCAGATGCAGCAGATCATGGTTGATATTACGCCATACATCGTCAGCGTCCCTCCTGAGAAGCTGCAAGAAGGTGGCAATCCGCAATATCCAGCCGCCCTGCTATTCCTACTCAACCACTTTGCAAAGGCGATCATGTCCCAACTTGCCCAAGAAGTATCCCGCGACACCCTTGCAGCCGATCCCATTGGTATTCTCGCTGTAACGGTGTTCGCCACACCCGAGTTGTACTACAACGGTCACTCGCTTATCGACGTACTCTGGGCAAAGTTCCACAAGGTCTGCCCCGTACTCTTCGGTATTACCGGCACTGAAAAGAGCGCTGCCGGCCGCGCACGACTAGGATGGCGAGTCGATGGCGGTTCAGAAGTCAGCCCGCAGGAACATTACGACCACATGACCGGCTTCGCTGCTGGCTTTGCCGCGATCACACTGCGAGACTTCAGCAAATCAAAGAACAAGTCGCCCGCGCCCGTCCATCTCTTCTGGACCGCTCTGGCGCGCATCGTCAGCACGCCCAACAACGAACAGACTCCGACACACTACATCGTGCTGAACAACATGCTCAAGCACTCGGTCCCACGCTTCATCGGCTTCTACGGCACGGCCGCCATCGCTGCGCTGCGAACGGCTTGCATCGGGTTCCCTTCGGGCGGCGGACCGCAAAGCCAGTCGGGCACAGGGTCGGACTCGACGGTGTTGGCCGTTCAGGCCCTGCCGCACAGCTGGAAGAAAGACCTAAATCTCACTCTCTAGGACGGCTTGAGAAAGACGGTCGGTCTTAGTCCCACAGATAGAAATACAAGCATCACAGGCGCCGGCACTAACATCGCCACATCTTCAGCGCCATCGTCGTCCTCCCACAATCTCAGAGTGAGAGGCGCGGTAGACAGTAGAGCGTCAGCTTCAAGCACTCTTTCACAATCAGTGCAAAGCCACGCAGCGGCGGGTTCGGGTTCAGGGAGGGCTACGGGAGGTTCTAGAGGCACTCTCGCTGGGTTTGGGCATTATAGCGAGGCGGGCGTTCCTGCTTTTCCGGGCGTGCTCGGGGGCCGTCCGGGTACTGAGCTTCTTGGTTTGGGATCGCAGAGGCACGCACCTGGGTCTTGGACGTGGACTGCGGGTGGTCGTTTGTAGGATTATTGAGCTGAGTCGAATTGAATTGTGGGTGATGCGAGTGTTGGAGAGAACACGATGCCTTCGTCGTACATGTCCTATTTCAACTTGTCATCACGTGGTAGGGGGAAAACAGTCTTTATTTGCATGTTTGCAACCGGTGAGAGGCACAATACTAATGAAGAAGTATACCTAGACAAACAAAATCCAACTACAAGTCTAGCTCCAGAAAACCCTTTTCTCCTCCTCACGCCACGACCCGCGACGGCGTCTTGCCGGCCCTTCAGAAATGTAATAGTACTCCCTTCCACTATCCTTCTCCTCGACTTCGTCGAATACCGGCTCCCAGCGTGGAGGCCCGGCGCCTTCGCTGACATCAGCGATAGTGCCAGTGCCCACCTCGTCGGCTCTTCGTAAGTCTTCGGCCGCGAGGCGAGCGCGCTCGCGCTCGATGGTTTCGCGCCCTCGGTCGTGGATAGAGTCGCTAGACCTACGGTTGTTGTCGCCACTGCTGACGACTGGCGCGCTGTCGGGGTAGTGGTACTCGTGGACGATTGTGCGGCCGTGGTATGGCGACTGCTCGGCGAAGGCGGGGCGGCGGTTGCGCTCCCGCATCGCTTCGAGGTCTAGTTGTCTTCTCTCGGCGGCTTCGAGGTATTCTTGGCGACGGAGGTTTGCTCTGGCTTCTGCTTCTGCTGTTTGGCGGCGGGTGGTTTCGCGTGCGAACTCCCGTGCGGCGTCTTCGGTCTCGCGTGCCCGATCGGTTGCGTCCGTACTCAGACGTTCATTTATTGTTGGTCGAGGCATGTTTAGTAGCGATGGTGGCAGGTCATACACTGCTGTGCCGTTTGGTCTGAACCTAACGACAGGCTCTGAGGAGTCTTCGGGAGTAGCGGGCTGTCTGCGAGCGTCGTCTTCATACGCTACCTTGTAGAGAGCCGAGTCGATGGACTGTTCGTCGTCGTCTTCGTCTTCATCCTCGTCTTCCTGGACGCTCTTCAAGACCTGGTGTTCGGATGCCTTTGATGACTGTTCTCCATCATCGCTTTCATCGTCGTCATTGTCGTCGTCGGCAGATGGCACTGCGAACAAGGCGAGCTGTTCCATGTGGCGACTTAGATGCCGCTGATAAACGTCTATCGAAACCGCCGGACCCGGATGAAGCAACTTGTTTTCTGGTTGGTCGCCGCAAAAAGGGCACTCCGAGAGCTTTGCAGATGTGTGCTGCGGAGATGCGGCAGTAACAAGGGCATGCACTAGTCCATCCTCAGTGGCAGAATGCTCGGCAGACATGTGTCGGGCGACCGAGTCTCTTGTTCCAAAGTCATGTTGGCACGAAGGACATCGCCAATCACGTCGATGTTCGGCGATCTCATGGTTTTTCCAGGCGATCCGAGATTCAAAGAGGCCCGAGTCACAGTGCTCAAAAGTACAAGAATATGCCATCAGATCACGGAACACGTGTTGCCTGTGACGCAGGATCAGAATTTATCTAGCCAGATGCATATGGATGTGCACGACTTACCTCCACGCCTTGAATCGAGTGAACATCACCACGCCCTGACAGTAGGGGCAGATACCGGCTTTACCTTTTTTGCATACAGCTCGAAGCGGAACCACGTCCAGTGTATCGTCGTCCTGATAGAACCCGACGGTGGTGGCAGACAGAGTTGACTCTGCATAAGCTGTCTCGTAATAATCGACTTGGTCCGATGACTCCACGGTCTTTGGCAACGGCACATACGTTGTTGCCTGTGTGACTGCTTGGGTCGGTCTAGAGAAAATAGACTTGCTCGCAAACACACCGGACTCATCATATGCAATACGCGACTGGTGAGCTTGAGCGTAGACCAAAAACTGTCGCCGCTGCGTGTTAGCTTTACCCAGTCGGTCAACAAGCCACTCCATTTGCTCGAGCTTCGGATGCTTTTGTCGAACATGGGCCTTGTCATAGGAGGTGTCAGGCAAAGCAAGATCGGACTTTGCACTTTTCAATGCCGCTCGAACGAAGCGGTTGCGGTTGTTGTTGGCGTTCGCACGAATGAAGACCGAAACCCTCATAAGATTGTCAACAGCATCATCAACCATCAGCCATAGCTCTGAGATCTCTGACCGTGTTTCAGTGTCTTCGTCGCCGTCTTCGTCGGCGTCTTGCATCGAAACTACATCTTCGACTGCGCCTTCCCGTCTACCAGACAATATGTCGAGGATTCCATCGAGATACTGTGAGAGCTCTTGAGCCAGCTGTACTATGCGGACTTGAACATCGGGCGCTTCCCTTACGCGGTAGTCGGCAGATCTCTTGTCGGTTGGGTCGTGATATGCGCCTAGATTGCTGGCCCAGAGCCGGAACCGGGACAGTTTGTCCGCGGCGGTGTGTTGCCAAGAAGCAGCTTCTTCGGTGTCCAGCTGTTCGATCGCGTTCCATCTTTTGAGGGCACTCTGCGTACAAACAGATATTGTGGACTCATCCGGCGGATCCAGATCTTGTGAGCTCTGTTCCTGCATAGCGATGGCGACGTGAGAGCCAGCGAATTTGCCTCGCCTGCGGTCTGCACTGCTCGATGGCAACCTACCTACTGTATGTCGTTGCTAAAGTGTCTGGTTGCGGCCGAAGATGGGCAAGGTAAGGTATCTGGTCAGACGGAAGATACTCATGGCAGCTCGTCATGCACGCAAGGCTTGACCAATGTGTCTGCTGCAGGCTGCAGCTGGCGTGACGGCTGAGGTGCATCGGTTAGGTACCTTACCTAGGTAGCTGTTCGTCGGCGCTTACATTCTCAGCCTGGTCAAGCATCGCGATACTGTTTTACACTGACTTCTCTCGTCGTGCACTGCTCATCTTCTGCTGGCGCCGGGCCCACCTTTGCACCATGTCCGGATTCGAAGTGGCAGGCCTGGTGTTGGGAGGTTTTCCGCTCCTCATCAGCGCGCTGGAGCATTGCGCGAAATTACGGACGTTCAAATACGAGTACCAAAGGGATCTCAATCGACTACGTTTTATCCAGTTGGTATATCGTGAGAGTATGAGGACACTCCTAATGCCCCTTCAATACGACGGCACGCTAGATGCTACACAGATCGAGCTTCTTCTGGACGACCCATCAAGCCAAGGTTGGAGCGACCCAGACGTGCAGAACGAGGTCTCTCGGAGGCTGGGCAAGTTTAAAGATAGCTACTTCCAGGAATTGCAAGAGATGGACGGTACTATCTTGAAGCTGGCGAAAGCGAGCAAGGTCGAAGATGCTCGCTTTCAGTCGAGTCTACACACGAACAAGGTAGAGCAACGATCAACATGCGCTGTTCATGGTACTGTACGCTAAGCCATCGAGATAGGCCAACGACAAGGCGCGCGGCACGCTGCTCAGAATCAACCAGCGATTCCTACTCGATCTCAACAGGGTGTCATATACCTTCACCAATTCCAAAAGGGGAGGTCTCATCGAAGAAATAGAAGAATGTACGAGGAGGCTCGACAAAGTTCTCTTGCTGCAAGATGGGATGCTTCGTCATGCTCCTACGCCTTTCGCTTCGACGCGTGGTAAAGATCGAATCAAGTATGCAAAACTGGCCGTTTTCTGGAAGCATGCCAATCGCATGTTCCGTCTAATGCATTCAGCATGGCGATGCAACTGCGCGCCGCTGCACTGCGTGTATATACCAGTCCACCAAGCAACCGTGAATACACGGATCTGTCTGGAAATACTCCTCAAGTACAGCAGCGACAACAACATCGTGCGGCCATATCCCTGGAGATCCATTCCTCTCTTAATCGATCACTTTGACATTCCGAACAACACTGCTGGTACAACACCAGTCAAACTTCGACGTGCTGTCAGATTCGATCGAGCGGACAGCGGTGCGGGTGCAAGTGCCATTGGAGGGACCGACGACGTTTTGGCCGCGATGTCTGGTAGCAGCACTCCTCAACTCAAGCGTGCCGCCGGGAAATTGCCCGCAGCAAGGTCACCCAGTAACAATCCTCCTGGTGTCACACCGACTGCGGCCGATCAAGGTCTGTGTCATCTAGCCGCGCTGAAGAGCCAAACAGCGGTACTGGGTTCACATATTCACACGCTCAACGACGATACAAGCAATGATGCCTACAAACTCGTCACCGCGACCTCTGCGATGCACGACGGGCTCATCTGGAACTTGGCCGACATTCTCACGGGGCGATGTGCTCTAGAGCTTTACCATGGCCCACGTCTCTCGATCGCACATGCAATAGCCGTCTCATTCCTCCAACTCTACACCACGCCCTGGCTCAACGAAAGCGAAATGTCCACATCCATCTACATCCCCGCCTCGGCAGATGGCAAGCGACTACTCCACGAGCAAGCGTTCGTCCTCTCACATTTCCTCCACGATCCAGATCCAGACGACAGTATTTTCGCGCTCTTGGGTATCCTGCTTCTAGAGTTGTGTTACAACAAGCCACTCGAGGAGCATCATATCTTCAAATCAAGACCCGAGTCAAAGGCCGATCCGCTGGTTCGTAGCGCCGTGGCGTCGGAATGGACAAAGGACGTCAAGTATCAGTGGAGCGAAGAGGGCGCTCGAGCAATCGGTTGGTGTTTGCACCATGCGTCTTCGAGGGATGAAGGTTGGCGGATGAAGTTTGCGACGAACGTCGTGGAACCATTGAAGACTCTTTGTGGTCAGGCTGGGTTGAATCAGAGCGGAAAGTCACTGGTAAAGTCACCTTGTTGAGCTTTTGAGGGTGCTGATTTTACCGCATGTGGGAGCGTGCTCCAATGAGATGTCCGTACTTTCATATCGTTAATCGACAGGATCTCAATGGTATTACCGATGTTTGCACCCGAAAGGCCACTGACATTACCTCATGTTTACTCTTTCCCCATCGAAACATCGGCGTTTTCCTTCTACAACCTGACGGTATTTTATGGCTGATGCCAAATTCTGGTTGTACTCGAGGCCGCTGATCACATCTCAATAGATTGGGTGGCCGTCCAAATACCGCCATTCTTCCCTGCATTCATATCTTCACATTGTTGACCGATCATCACGAGCGCTTACAAAGCTGACGATTCGACACTTCTTCACACCCATACAACTCTCAAGGTTTGGATCATGCGGAAATGTTGGCATGTCTCGGTCAGATCGAGTGGTTCAAGTTGGGGCGTAAAGGGTTAGGGTTGGGGTTGCTGCATTCACGTACCCAGAACTTTTCTCGGTCACAGACGAGTACGCATGTTTCTGCATGTGAATATGATGATCATCATATCCCTCTTCGTAGATCTGACGCCGTGGTTGTATATTTTGATTGATTTTCGCGCTTTTGGGTCGACAATACGTCGTTTTTCCAGACTCCATCTAACCTCCATGGCTTTGCGACCTCAATCAGCTCACACAAGAATCTTGAAGCCTTACTGACTCCCAGATCCGTGATGAATTTTGCATGGGCAGTTTTATAGCGGCTCCCAAATCATCCAATATACGTTATACCTTCCAATAGCCTTCATCCCACACGTAGGGTTGTTCTCTCGCTACTGTAGTGTGCAGAGTCATGAACGCTGGCGTCATTGTATTGAACCTCTCACTCCAGCTGGCTAGTGATGCTAGTTGAGCTGATCGATAATGTTCATGATGAATGATTAGTCGAAGGCATATTCGATCAGCCATGGTATAAACCAAGTAAAAGCGAATCGGTGGTCAGCTGTCAAGAAGTTACGGATGATGAGTCCGTAACCGTCTTGAACGTAGTAGAAGACTCGCCTACAATCCGTCCGATCGATCGTCGGACCAGATTTCCGTCTCAAATCGATTGACCTTGACAAACGTATCACCGATTTCATAGTGACCACCGCAAGCCTTTGTAATAGGCATGCATCTTTACCGTGATCAAGGGTGTGTAGAGCTGCTAGGGTGATGACGATGTGGAGCATGAGCCGCTGGGAAAAATCTCTGCAAAAACATGAGCTTAATAATTTTGCATTTCTCAACCCTCAACATCAAGTAGGCCGGCTGGCCCAATGGCAAGGCGCTTGACTACGAATCAAGAGATTGCAGGTTCGATCCCTGCGTCGGTCAATAGCAGTGCTCCTTCATTCAGGAGCATATTCTTCTGTCCTTTGTAGCAGTAAATATGCTCATTTATCATTCTTCATCTTTTGGGTCAAGTGCCCCCATCAATTTTGGTCGGATTGATATGCAGGACGATTCAGGAGAAAGCCGTGAAGAAGAGCTATCAATCGAGCTATCTGTTGCTAGAAACTATCGATGTTACATGATGTGGTGATTTAATGAAGCTGCGAGGTTGGATTTGTTGGTGGTATGGACTTGGG
>Ga0265797_10002025_pt1 | contig 34957 bp, 36 predicted proteins | sample P2T30metagenome_FD_192433 | JGI IMG/M metagenome (GOLD analysis project Ga0265797, IMG submission 192433) | Plant litter microbial communities from East Loma Ridge, Irvine, California - P2 T30 | ecosystem: Environmental > Terrestrial > Plant litter > Unclassified | place: USA: California...
CTGGCGCGCGACGAGCTGGCGCGCACCGTCGCCATTCGAAAGACTTAGCCGCCGGGACGATATCGCCGCGCGACATGCCCCTTTAGCTCGTCGGGGTGGAAATAGACCGGACGCAGCGTGCCGCCGGCGTAGCGCGCGGTCTGGTCGGCGAAGTGCGGGGACGTGATATCGCCGCTCTGGCCGCCGACCATTACCGCCGTCGCCTTCACGCGCGGTCCGAATTCGACGACCGCGACGAAGCTGTTGCCGCTGGTCCCGTAATAGCGCTTCGTCCCCGGCCAGCGCTTGGCGCCGAACGATGCGAGGCTGCCCCATTGCGCGGACGTGAAGGGGATGGGCGTCGACGCGCGCGCATCGTCGAAATGCGGCTGGATCGCGTCGTCGAGCCGCTGGAAGCGGTTGATCGCCTGCCACGGCGTCCGCCAGTCGCCAAAGTCGCGGGTCAGCCCATCGACCGCCGCCGATAGCGCAGCGAGCTTGGCCTCCGGCGTGACGCGCGTGGCGATGTAGTCGGGCACGTTCATCCGCTCGGCCTGTGCGACCCCGCCGACCTCGCGCCACAACTGGTCGCCCCAGAACACCGCAAGGCTGGTCGCGACCGAGTCATAGCCCCAGCGGTGATCCCAGCGATCGAGCAGCGCGATCGGCGCTGCGAGTTTCGCCCGGCGTGGATCGCTGGCCGGCAGCGCCCGCCAGGCGTCGACCAGACCAGGGAGCAGCCGCGCAAAGGCGGGAAGGTAGGAATCATAGGCGGCGGCACGCAGCGTCTCCGCGGTCCAGCCGCGTTTCCCGGTCAGCAGCAGATCCGCATGCACCCCGCGCGCATTGCCGCCGACCTGATCCATGTAGCGAGGATAGTCCGCCGCCCGCGGACTATCGGGTCCGGCCGCGCTCCAGGGCCAGTCATTGGTGTTGTGCACCCAGCCGGTGCGCGGGTTCGCAACGCTCGGCAGCGTGGCGAGCCCGTGCAGCCCGCGCCAGTCGCTCGCCGGGTCACTGCCGTCGACGGGCCGGGTATAGTCGAACCGGTCACTTCTGATCGGCATGAACTGCGGCATCAGAAACGCGATCTCGCCCTTGGCGTCGGCCATGACGTTCAACAGGTCACGATACTCCTGAGCTTCAGCCCGCAGCTGTTCCGGTGTCTTAATCATCAGCACCGCGTAATGATCAAATCCTTTACCGAAGATGACCAGCTTACCGTGGCTTGGGTCAGGCCGAACTCGGGCACTTCCTCGTCAGGATCAGACGCGTCAGGTTCGCCAGATATGTCCTGCCATAACCAACGCCTGGCGCGATCCTCGGGATCATGATCGTCGGGATAGAACGCAGGCAGGCATAGCGAGCGCATAAAAAAGGGCAGCCTAAGCCGCCCAGGGTGGGGATGCCAAGCTGACAGAGTTAATCAGCAGGCAAAAAGTAGGGTAGAGAGGCTGCCAGATTAACGCAAACTAATTTTGTTTAATCGGCGTCGCATCGACGCTCAAACCAACTCGACCAGATAGCCAGTATGGTCGCATCGCCAAAAGCCATGACCTTGAACCGGAGAGCGGATCAGTTGACGCTGTTGTTGTGCGGCAGCTCCTCACTTTCGAGGATTCAATGGCGCTAGTTAGGACGTACGACATGAGCAGCTAAAACGATCGTCTACCGGAGCTTGAGGAACCTTGCAGAGCGTGCGGAGGAACGGGAAATTCGTCGCCAGCCCAACCCGGTCAAATGAGGGCAAGCTTCAACTGCGAGAATTGCAAGGGTTACACGGTGGCGTTGACCGAAGCAGGTCACCAGCTTATCGAGTTCATCAGCCAGCGACTCCGCATCTCCGACTACCAGGGCCAGCGGGATATGTTTGGCTGATCACGCTCCCCACTCGGGTCCTTCCTCGACAGGATAAAACGCGTGGGGATCGTAGACCGGTCGCTGCGCCGGCCGCGCCTGGCGGGGCGGCGGACGTTTCGGAACGTCGGGAACCAAGTCGGGCAGGGTAGGGACACCGCCTCCGAACCGGATCCGGATGTATGCGCCGCTTCCGTGTATCGCCTGGAAGACGACGATCGCTTCGCCTTCCTTGATCCATTTGCCGATCAGCGGCGCGCGCTCGGCGCTGACATAGCCCAGCTAAGTGCTGCGTTCGCTGAAGATAGCAACGGCGTTCTCGTCGTATGGGCTGGTCGGCTCGAGGCGCAGCTAGACCACGTCGCCAGGTGCGCAAAGCATACACTCCATACGCCGGTTGCTCTTGCTCTTGCTCTTGCTCTTGTCCTCGTTCTAGAAGTCGATGCCAACAATGGATGTGGTCAATTCGTCCATGCAGATAGTTTGCCCGAACCGCTTGGCCATGCCTAGGCTTGAGATATGTCAGAGCCCCTTAACGCTTCGCCCCTCTTGGCCGAATTGCAGCAGCTTCTGGCTGCGCAGGATGCGATCGCGCTTATGCCGACCCCGGTGCTCGACATGTCGGTCGGATCCATAGGTGCAGACCCAATGTCAGCAGTCGCAATCGTCGACCTGCAGCAGCAGATTGGTGAGCTTGTCGTCGAGGCCACGGATGAGGACCTGATTAAGGCCTATAGAGAAACTGATGGCGAACGAGGCAGCCTGGATGTTGAAGCACTGCTCGCCGAGATCGAGCGGCGTAACCTCGACAAGTGACAGTACGCAAGATCGTCCATACGATCGCTGCGGATAAGACGAAGGACGTCGCCGTGTTCGAGCATGACCTCGGACCTGACGTGATCGTCCAGATCCGCAGTGAGCGTGGCCGCGTACTGAAGATACGGGCCGACGTGCTTCCCGACCGGGTGGTGGTTCATTTCAAGGACGGCACGACGGAGCGACTGAGCGTGGTCATAATTGGCTGATGACGCGCGCTGGGCCGATGGAAAAACGCGAGATCTGGACACAGGCTGGCGTGATCCTCGCCGAACACAGCGAAGACGCAAAAGCGCCTTCTCGATTGGAATTGAAACTTCGGAATGTCGGAGCGCTCGTCAGAAGCCTACGCGATCGAACTCGGCTAACCGGTTAGACGACTGACATTAGCACCGAGGACCGGTTCGTATTTCCTGAGTTCCTCGTTGAGGCGGGCGTCGTTGACGTCATCAACGTGCCAATCTTCTTGCCGGGCGGGACGGCGTACGGGTTGTTGCAGGTCGACAGCCGCGCGGCTTGGCATGTCGACGACGACGACATCCAGTTCCTACGTACTTACGCGATGATACTTGGCCCGGCGATCGATCGGCTCTTCAAGGTTCACGCCTTGCAATAGGCACTCGACGCCAACCAAATGTTGCTTCGCGAGCTATAGCACCGGAGCAAGAACAACATCACAGCGATCATGAGCCGCGTCCAGTGCGGGTCAAAGCGGCGGACACGGAGGAAGCGCGGCGCGAGTTGCGCGTCATAGGCGAGCGGATCGAGACGCTCCGGCTCATTCGCGAACAGGTCTACGCCGGAAGTGGCGTCGATCGATTAGGGCTGCGACCGTATGTGACCGCGTTGCTTTCGGGCTTGCCTGATCTTCATTAAGAGGTGCCCGTGCGATTGGACGCCGATATCGAGGACATGGAGATCAGTACCGATAACGCGGTCCCGCTCGGTCTCATCTTCAACGAGTTTACGACGAACAGCCTCAAATACGCTTTTGACGAGACTGGCAGCACGATTACAGTCCGGGCAATACGTGTCGATGGCGAATGCGTCACGGTCGTGGAGTGAGGCGCCTTTGGCCCAGTCTTCAAATCTTCGACCGTCGCCCGCTTCCGCCATTTCGCCACCGTCCTCGGGTTGATCCCAAGCTCCCGGCTCAGCGTCGAGAGCGAAGCTTGCGATCGCTGTATCGCTGCTCTGACGACGTGCGTGGTCGTGGCGAGCGATCGCATGCGATCACTCGTGACGTACCTGCCCCATACTGCTTCCTTCCATTCCAACGAAAGGACCGCACCATCAAACAACTAGCCCCCACATTGGCAAGAATTTTAGCAACCAGATTGGTCGGTGATTTTGTAAATAATTAAACACCTTAAGGCATGATGCCCCGCTGAGGAGCTACTGATCGTGTCACTAAAAAGCGCAAATTTTGAAACGGTCGGTCTGTACGACCTGGAAGTGATGAGCATCGCAGACCGTGATGCATTGCCGTTCGGCGCGGTGGGCTTCACCGCTGACACGATCGTACAGGTCTACAATGCCACCGAGGCACGTATGTCTGGGCTGGATCCGGCTACGGTGATCGGCGTTCCGTTTTTCGACGCCGTCGCACAGTGCATGAACAACTTCCTGGTCGCGCAGCGGTTCGAAGACGAACCGGAACTCGATGACATAGTGCCGTTTGTCCTGACGCTTCGTATGCGCCCTACCAAGGTGCGCTTGCGGCTGTTGGCGATGGCGGAAACATCGCTGCGCTATGTGCTAATCGAACGCTGAAGGCTGGTCAGATGACTGAGACCTCTGGAGAGGAAGAACTCCTCGAGTTTCTATACGCTTGTCCGATCGGATTGATAGAGACCGACACAGCCGGCGAGATTGGTTTGATGAATCCACACGCCATGCAACACCTGCTGCCGCTGGCGGGACCGCGCGGCGTTAGCAACCTGTTCTCGGCGTTCGAACACTACGCTCCGGAGTTGCGGAGCATGGCGGAAGCCTTTGCATCGCCTACGGGACGCATCTGCGACGGCCACCGTATCTTTGTCGATCTTGGCCCAGGCAAACGCGGCGCAACGCCGAAAGTCCTTGCCTGCTCGTTGGTCAAGCTTGGCGCAGACCGCCTGATGGCGACGCTCACCGATATCAGTCAGCAGGTTCTGCAGGAGAATCGGCTACGCCAGGCAGATACCTGGTTCTCAACGCTCCTCGACGGTGTCAACGACTATGCTGCGCTGACGATCACGCCAGACGGCCAGATTGTAGCGGCAGATACGTGCTTTACCCGGCAGACGGGGTATGAGCCGGCCGACGTTACTGGTCACAACCTTGCCGACGTCCTCAGCACTGATCTGCCTGGCGGCGATCTGCGGCTTGATGAACAGCTGGCGATTGCTGTTCGCGAGGGATGGCATCTTCAAGAAGGGTGGCAGCAACGCGCGGATGGCGATCGCTACTGGTGTCAACGCCTCGTCGTCGCGCGATCAGGGCGTGACAATGCCACGCTACCTAGGTTCTCTGTTATTCTACGCGATGTACCGCGTCGCGACGCAGCGACCGAAGACGTTCGACGTCTCCTGACATGCGACCCTCTGACCGGCGCCGCGAACCGACGCCATTTCAGTCAGGCTATGGCCCGCGAACAGCGAAACTGGCGCGAACTTCGTCAATCGCTGGCACTCGTCGTGCTTGATCTCGATCATTTCAAGGCGGTCAACGACACGCATGGGCATCCGGTAGGGGACACGCTTCTATGCCGGGTTACCGAAGTCTGTAGTGCACTTCTGCCACCACGCGGCATCTTTGCACGTGTGGGGGGTGAGGAGTTCGGTGTCCTGCTGCCGCGCTATGATTACGATCAAGCTATGGAACTTGCCGAACAACTTTGTAAAGCGATCGCCGCCGTTGTCGTTGGGGTTCCTACAGGCATTTTGAAGGTAACATCAAGCCTGGCATGTGCGAGCCTTGATGAAACCGAAGGATCGATCGAAGGTCTTATCGCGCTGGCGGACAAACGTCTCTATGCAGCAAAACACGCCGGTCGAAACCGCGTCTTCGTCGCCGAGACGAAGGCCGCGTGATCAAACCAAGCCCTCAGCTCTCAGCCGTGCACCGGATTGCCTGCGCCGTCGTGGCGGCCGAGTTACGCCGTCAGCGTGGTGCGCACCATCCAGACGCGGCAAAAGGGAATTGGCCAAGCTCCACACTGATCGGCGACGGTAGAATGGGCCTGGGCCCAATTGAGCAGCTTGGCGCGTTAGGAGTACTAGCAGAGACGTTCGTGCTCGATAATAGCGTGTTTGGCGATCATGCGAATGGCCGATTGAAGGCGTTCGTTGTCGCGGAAGAGGATTGCGACCTTGCGCGGTTGTCGTCTCGGATCGAGCAGGCCATGGTCATCCATCTGACTGATCACGAACGCCCGAAAAGCTTTCGTTTTGGTCCTGCCTTACCGCGCAACGCGATGGGGAAACTGGAAGACTGGCCATGATGCATTCCCCGATTACCGCAGCGGTTGCCGCGCGGGCCACGCCGTTGACGATGGCACATGCGTGCCAAGGCTGCCGGACGAGCAAGCCACTTGGGATGGCGATTACAATGGCGTTCCAGCCGATCGTCGATATCGAGACTGGATCCGTATTTGCCTATGAGGCACTGGTTCGTGGGGCGGATGGTCAGTCCGCGGGCGAAGTGCTGGCCAGCGTCGAAGCTGACATGATCTACAAGTTTGATCAGGCGTGCCGGGTGAAGGCCATCGAACTGGCTGGAGCACTCTTTGCACCTGATGGCGACGCAAAACTGTCTATCAACTTCATGCCTAACGCTGTTTACGAACCGAATGCCTGCATCCGCGCGTCGCTTGCTGCTGCGCGACGCGTCGGGTTTGATCCCGAGCGGCTCATGTTCGAGTTTACCGAGAACGAGCGGATGGTCGACGTCGACCATGTACGGCATATCATCGCGTCCTATCAGGCGCGCGGGTTCACAACCGCGATCGACGACTTCGGCGCTGGCTATGCTGGGCTTGGTTTGCTCGCCGACCTACGTCCAGACATGCTCAAGCTTGATATGGCACTAATCCGTGGAATCGAAAGCTCGGCCGCTCGACGGACGATTGTTGCGAACGTTGTCAGAATGGCCGACGAGCTTGGTATTCGTTGTATTGCCGAGGGCATCGAGACTTCGGGAGAATTGCAAGCGCTGCGTAAGGTCGGCATTCGTCTTTGCCAAGGATATTTTCTTGCGCGGCCAGCGATAGACAGGTTGCCGCCAATCATCAGAATTTAGAAGAGCGGGGATCGCATCTCGGGTTAGCATATTTGGTAATGTGCGGCCTTTTGCAACTTTTAAAGAGGTGAGGGCGTTCATTTGCCTGGCTGAAATGCTGAAATGCCCCGACAGCAGAACCACGCTGCCTAGATAAATGAGCACTAACGGAGTGGGAGTGGCGACATCGACATGAACGGCGAGCACGACCAGGCAGAGGAAGAGCGGCTTCGCTGGGTCCAGGCATGCTGTATCGATGGCTCACAACCACTCCCGGAGTTTGACGGCCTTGCCGAGCTAGCAGCCCGCATTCTGTCGACCAGAATTTCTATCGTGACCATTGTGACAAAGGATGAACACGTGTTCGTCGCTAACCATGGCGGCATGTTGCGTCGGGTGCCTCGACGGGGCCTGTGTGGTTTTGTAACCAAGGGGGAGCAGACACAACGCGTCGTGCTGGACACCTTGGAAGAGCCGCAATGCCGAGATAGCATCTGGGTCGTTAATTCACCGTTCGTTCGGTTCTGTGCAAGCGTGCCACTGGTGGTGAACAATGTCCGGGTGGGCACGTTGCTTGTGTGTGACGATGCACCACGCACCGCCTTTTCAGAAAGCGATGGGAGGATGCTCACCCATCTGGGTGCAATCGCTTCTGCTATGCTAAGTCGGCGTTGCGCAACTAGAAGCGGCCTGATCGCGGAAGACCTAATTAACGCCACCACGGTTGCTTCCGTCGCAGCTGATCCGGCAGGTACAATCACGCTGTGGAACGACAGCGCCGAACTTTTGTTCGGATGGACGCGCCAGGAAGCAATTGGCAGCAACGTAGACATGATCATACCTGAGCGGTTTCGTGTTGCGCACAACTTGGGCATGAACCACGTTTCGGATGGCTCGCGGCTGGTCGGCTCCCCGACTGACCTTATCGGGCTTCGCCGCGACGGCAGCGAGTTTCCGATCGAACTGTCGTTGACGTCGTGGCGCGGTAGTAGGGGCGTCGAGTTTGGTGCACATATGCGTGACATCTCGCATCGCAAAGCCGAGGAGGCCGAGCTTCGTCAGCAAGCGCGGCACGACCCTCTAACCGGCCTTCACAATTTGCGGGCGTTCAAGGAGCAGGTACAGGAAGCAATAAGAGCTGATGGAAAAGCGGCGGTGCTCTTCATCGACGTCGATGATTTGAAGGCCGTTAACGACACGTTTGGTCATGCGATGGGAGATGCTTTGCTCCAAAGCTTTGCCTTGCGGATTACAACAGCGCTGCCGGTAGGTGCGAGCGCCGCCCGAGTTGGTGGAGACGAATTCGCCGTCCTTATTCCTGATGAAGATGGTCTGCGTCAGGCTCACACTGTGGCCAATCTCATCCTAGAGGATCGCCAGATGACGGAGTCTGTCGAACTCACTGATCTTACACCGGGATGCAGTATTGGTATTGCCGTGGCCGGTTTGCATGCGGCAACCACAGGGGATCTGGTCGCACGCGCTGATCTCGCGATGCTCGCTGCGAAGCAGCAGGGTGGTAGGCGTGTGCGAACGTTCGATACAGCCATGCTAAACCACATGAAAGCCAAGCAAGACCTCGATGACGAACTACTTCTCGCGACCAAGCAAGCGGAATGGGAGCTACACTACCAGCCCCAGTGTGATCTCGAAAGCGGCAACATTTCAGGGGTAGAGGCGCTGCTCAGGTGGCGCCACCCCGTGCGAGGACTTATCATGCCCGTGGCGTTCATGGATCAGCTTGAGCAGCACCTTACATCGCTCGATGTCGGGCGGTGGGTGTTGAACGAAGCCTGTCGGCAGCTGCGCTCATGGCGGGATCAGGGGCTTTGTGTTCCACGCATCAGTGTAAACCTATTCGATCGCCAGTTTCGACATCCTTCCCTTGCGTTAGACGTCAGTGCAGCGATCGAGCAATATACGCTTCGCCCAGACGATCTCGAAATAGAGATCACCGAGCGTATTGCTATCGACCCGAGCGACTCAGCAATGGACGTTTTGCGGACTCTGCGGGAAGCGGGGGTGCACATTGCCTTTGATGACTTTGGCACCGGTTACGCTTCGTTGACCACGATAAAGCAGCTGCCGCTTTCTCGCCTAAAGATCGACAAGACCTTCGTTCGAGATATGCATGAAGATCGCGGTAGCGCGGCCATCGTTGATGGCATCGTGTCCATTAGCAGGACGATGCAAATTGATGTCGTTGCGGAAGGAATCGAAAATTGGCAGCAAGTAGAACGGCTACGAGAGGCCGGTTGTCCACATGGTCAAGGATTTCTTTTCGGTAAAGCTATGAGTCCAGCCCTTCTGGCCTCCCTTATGCGGAATCCCAATACATCCTTAATCCCTCAATCCGTCAGCTCGCCACTTCTGAATGGCGCGACGTCGTAGTTAGCTAGATTTGAAGTTCGTACGAATGTTGCCTATCGCTAAATCTCAGCATCTACTCAGCCAGACAACATCCAAGGGTCACCGCCAGCTTCGCCGGCCGTAGTTCCGGTAGCTTTTCACGTCGTCGGCGAGGCTCGTTCCCCCGTCGGCGTTCGGTTCGCTGTCGCTCATCGTCGGCGCCTTTGTGGGGGTTGATAACGTGGAACGGGGGCCGGGGCGCCGATCCTCGTCCTATCTCACATCAACCCCGGGCACTCGTGAAAGCGGACAAGCTTGTCGCGAATATTTAACAGAGCGTGTGGAAACCCGTGAGCAGCGCCTGGACGGTGGCGGTTTTTCCTCTGAGCGACCGCCCAAGCCGAACAATGCGTAATCCTACCCTCTGACCGCCTCGAGGCCTCCAGAAGCCGTTTATCCGAAGCCCGGCGGTTTATTGGGGCGCGAAAGGGCCATTTTACGCCCTCGCTGCGGCGATCAGGCCCGAGACACCAACTAGGGTGATGGCCCGTCTAATGTTGTAGGCGAGCGCGGTCAGGCTGAAATCGCCGCGAACGTTCTCGAGCCGGCGCATCAGAAACGCGCCCTGATCCATCCACTGCTTGATGTGCCGAAGGGATGCTGGACGCTGTTTCGCCGGTGGTCCAGCATCTCGGGCCTGGCCGCAAACCGCGCCGCCATGCGGTCGAGAACGGCCTCGTTCTCCAGGCGCGAGACGCGGCGGAGTGACCGGGTGCAGCGCGATCTCAGCGCGCACACCTTGCAGGCATCGCGGTTGGAATATGGTTGACGGGCCTTGATCAAGCCGCGAGCGGCTGGACCAGACGGACGTTCGCCTCCGCGAGTTGCGCCTTCACAATGCCGTTGAAGGCCATGGTACCTAATCAGCATGATCGGGGAGGCGCGGCTGACCGATCTCGCCGAGCATCTCGGCGTTATCCAGGGGACCACGCCAAAGGTGGTTAAGCGGCTACAACGCGAGGGGCTGGTCGAAAGCCTGCCCTATCTATCAATCTTTTTGACGGCGCACGGTGTAGAGGTAGCTGCAATGTCGCATGTTCGTCATGACATAGTCCGGACGCGGTGCAGGGGCGGGTGCCCTGCTGCCAAGACCGTCATGCAAGCGAAGGACGCGCGTTTCGAATAAGAAGCAACTTGATGAAGTACCCGGTCTTACCGGTAAAGCCGATCGGGCAACTGCTTCACTGACCGTCGGCGATCGCTCTCTCAGGCGGGCGCCAGGCTTTGGAACGCCGCGATAAACGCCGCGATAAGAGCCTGTTCGTTGATCGGCTTGTCGAGGACAATCATCGTTGGCCGACTTACAGGGCATGCTTCGCGCGTGCCGGTCACGAAGATTACAGGCGTCGGTCCATGCTCCAAGATGATGGCTTCCACCGCGGCAGGGCCGGTACCGGCTGAGAGATTAACGTCGGACATGATGATCGACGGAGGCCGCAATCTTGCCGCATCGATTGCCTCATCTTGCGAGGCAGCCTGATCGAAGGATGTGCCGCCAGACCGCTCGATCAGCTGGATGATGTGATCGGCGATGAGGAAATCATCCTCGATGACGAGCACATGGCACATATGACATATCCCGATAAGCTAAGCTCTTAACCAATGCGGTCACGCAATGGGCCCGCCACGGGGTTAATAAATGTCAGACAAGGTCGAAAGCTTAGATCGGCGCTTCGATTACGAAGTGAACACCTTCCGGCAGATATTGGATTTCTGCCTTGCCGCGGATGTGGCGTGACAGGACGCGCTCAATCATTCTCGTACCAAATCCAACACGTGTTGGCATAGCAACGATAGGTCCATCCTCCTCCGCCCAGGAGAAGGTAAGCCGGCGTTCCGTTGCATTGCCGTTGAGGTCCCAGCGTATGGTGACGTGGCCCTCCGGTATTGAGAGCGCACCATACTTGATCGCATTGGTCGCCAGCTCGTGCAGCGCCATCGACAGCGCAAGTGTCACTTCCGGGGTCAGCCGTATCGTCGGACCGACTGCGGAAAACCGTTGACCATTACTGTCCATGAACGGCGCCAGCACCCGCTCGACGATCTCACCGATTGCCGCGCCTTCGATCTCATCCTTGAGGAGCAGTTCGTGCGCAGACGCGAGGCTGGCGATGCGGCCCGACACCGCGTCTCGAGCCTCAGCAAGGGACGCAGCATCGCGTAGCGTGACTGACAACGGCACCGACGGTCGCAAGCGTGTTCTTGACGCGGTGCGTCAGTTCATGGGCCAGAACCGACCGTTGCTCCTCGGCAAATTTGCGAGCCGAAACATTGATCGAGAAGCCCGAAACCGCCAGCGGTGTGCCATCCGCACGGCACTGCAGCGAGCCTTGGGAATGGATCCAGCGTTGCTCGCCTTCAGGCGTCAATATGCGGTATTCGACGTTATACCGCGTGCCATGCTCGATAGCGCTGTTCAGCGAAGATCTGACGAGCTCGCGATCTTCTGGATGCACGCAAGCCAAGAAGCCTTCCGCCGATAATATCTCTCCGGCCGGCCTTCCAAAGTTCGTCAGGCAACTTGGCGAGTAACTGAGCCGCCATTCTGGCAGATCGATGGTCCAAGTGCCCAGTCCGCCAGCATCGAGTGCAAGCGCTAGGCGTGCTTCTCGTTCAGCCAAAGCGACTTCACGCTTCGCAAGCTCGGCACTCAGCGTGTCGCGGTCGCGTTCCAGCTGCAACAGCCCGTGCCGTTCGAGCGTGACATCGAGCTGGGATGCAACGAAGTAGCGTAGGCTGCCGGTCGCGTCATGCACAGGCGCGACCATGAGGCGGTTCCAGAACGGCGTGCCATCACGACGGTGATTCAGGAGGTCGATATCGACTGGCTCGCGGCTTGCGATCGCATCCTTCATACGCTGGACGTCGGCCTGATCGGTCAACGGTCCCTGCATGAAACGGCAGTTCCGGCCAACGACCTCGACCGCCGAGAACCCCGTCAGAGCCTCGAACGCACGATTGACGTAAACCAGCGGATTATCCGGAAGCGTCGGGTCGCTGACGACCATCGGTGTGATGCAGTGATCGAACGCCGCAACAAAGGGGTCATGCTCGTTGAGGCGGGACGCAAATGCGTCGATAGCCTCGCGTACGACACCTGAGGTATCGTGCGGTTGAATAGGCGACGGTGGAAGTGGCTGACGGTCCAAAGCGGGAACGTCTTAGCGGCAAGACGTTAATGGATCAACGTAATCGGATTTTGGCAGAATTTCTGTCATCTATCGTCCCATTTCGTGAGGCCATGGATTGTCGCTTATCACTTGGGAATTAGGGACTGGTCCGGGACCACTCTGCGGCAAACGCTGGTGCTGCAATGAAGCTCGCCGGCTGCGGGGATACGGGCGGCGGATCGCAGACCCCCTCTTCGATGTAGCGCATTGCTGACATCAGACCATTCCGGGAGAAGGGTTTGGGTATGACGCCATGGCCACCGGCAAAGTCGGCTGGAATCTTGAGCGGGTTTGCCGTGACGAAGACGACTATCGCGTTCGCCCATCGCTTCCGGATTAATGCACAGACATCTAGGCCGCTGGTGCCTTTCGCAAGCTGTATGTCGACAAAAGCCAAGTCCGGATGGAGATCGCCTGCCAGGTCTTCAACTTCGTAGAGAGACGCGGCCTCGCCGACGACACGGTGACCGGCGTCTTCGATCATCGCTTCAATATCCATAGCCAAAAGAGCCTCGTCCTCGACGATCAGCACGTTCAACGGCGGTTGCGCACGTACACTCATTAATCGTCCACCGGGAATGAGAGAGATACACGAACCCCGGGGGCTGCGTCGGACCACATGACGTCGGCCCTGACTTGCTTGGCGAGGCGGGAGATAAGCATCTTGCCAATGCCGTCCGGCTGAGCGTCATTGCTGGCTAGCCCATGCCCATCATCGGTGACTTCGATCAGGGCATTATTGCCTTCTAGGGCGGTGCGGACGGAAATCGTACCGGCTCGCCCGTCGGCAAATGCATGCTTGATAGCGTTGGTCGCTATCTCGTTAAGGATCAACCCAAGCGATGCCGCCTTACTGGACGGCACCTCTATTTGCGAAATGTTCGAAACAAGCTTGATGTCGTCGCGTCGGCTGGCACCAACAACGTCGCCGATTAGATTTTCGGTAAACGCCCCGACATCGAAGCGGGTGACATCGTCCGACTGATAAAGACGGCGATGCACTGTCGCCAGCGCATCAACCCGTTCGAGCATGGTTTCAAGTTTTGATGAAACGGCAGGGTCTGATATGCTACGCGCCTGCAAACGCAGAAGTGAACCGATCATCGTAAGGTTGTTCTTTACGCGATGGTCGACTTCGTGAAGCAGCAAAGTTTTTGCATCTAACGCGGCCTCGAGGTCTGACGTGCGCGCCTCGACTTCCTGTTCGACCAATAGTTTTTGTTTTGAAATGATAGTTTGCGCCTTAACGCGGTCGGTAACATCAAGCTGAGACGCGAAGAAGAACACAACCTTGCCGGCGTCGTTGCGTACAGGACTTAGGTACAACGCGTTCCAGAATGTAGATCCATCCTTTCGATAGTTTAGAAGGTCCACGGCAACGTCGGTCTGGGCGTCGACTGCCTGACGCACCTTAGCCACCTGCTCTCGGTCGGTGTCGGGACCCTGCAGGAAGCGGCAATTACGGCCGATGATTTCATTTCGGTCGTAGCCCGACAGCGTTTGAAAGGCTTCGTTGCAGAAGACGATCGGGTTATCGGTCTGCGCGGGGTCCGTAATGACCATAGGCATTCGGGTAGCCCGAACAGCCGCGGCAAAAGGGTCCGCTCGTCCGTGCTCGTAATCGAGCGCTTCCGTCAGATGCCAATCGTCCCGCTGCTTCATTACGCCTCCGTGGAGCGTGCCGACCAGCCGAACTCCGTGCCGGGACTAAATCGTTTTGATCGGCTTCCGTTCCGCTGAGAGATCGAGTTCGTCTCACTAAGGCATGGCCATTGGGCGGCATGGCTTGCCCATGGGGTCTTTGGGTTCGAAAATCGTCGACGCGTCTTGCAAGCTTGGAGTTGAACGAATGGTAGAAATTGGGCACGCGAAATTTGCCCGCGAGTGACCAAATTTGGGTCTCGTAGACCGCAAGACGAGCACGCAGGCAAGCGCGGACGACGCGATCAGGCCTATGCGCCAGACCAAGGTCATCATCGTCATGACGCGGCAGAAGCGGGGCGTGTCGCGCTTCGCCTCGAACGCGGCGACCTCGTCGGGCGATTTGCGGGCAAGGCCGGCGCGCGCAAGCTGATAGATCAGGGGGCGGCCAAGGGTGGAAGGAAACCGATGAATAATAGCTCGCGCGACAGCGGGAGGTCGGCGCCGACCGGCGCATAGGCTAAACCTATGCCCGCAAGAACGAGGCATGCGGTGTAGGGAAGACCGATACGCCGAGATAGCATGCCACCAGCGAAGCCACGACCGGCATCGTGCCGAGCTCCGTCAGTCCTATCTTGTCTCAGCCCCCTTTCGGTTGCGCTGCGTCATGGAACGCCTGGCGAGCTGAACCGCTCAGATTTACCTGCTCACTGACCTACTGAAAGTTGCGCATGTTCAACGGATTTGGCCTGCCGGTTTTGCTCGCAATTTTTGCTGCCTGTGCGGGCGTCATTTGGATTGCTGGCGTGAAACTCGCCGACACGACGGACATCCTGTCCTCGCGTCTGCATCTCGGCAAAGCGCTTGGCGGCATCATAGTGCTTGCGATCGCAACCAATCTGCCCGAGCTCGCGATTACCGTCAGCGCCGCGCTGGCGGGCAATCTGGGGGTGGCGGTCGGCAACATCCTGGGCGGCATCGCCATCCAGACAGTTGTGCTGGTCGTGATGGACATCGCTATGAAGGAGAAGGTTCCCCTGACCTACCGCGCCGCCAGCCTCACGCTGGTCGTGGAAGCCGTCCTGGTGGTGGCGGTCTTGATCGTATCGATCATGGCGACGCAGTTGCCCGGCACGTTGATTGCCGCCCGCCTGACCCCCGGGTCGGTGTTGATCGCCGTCCTATGGGTGATTGGGGTGTGGCTCTCTAGCCAGGCGAGTAAGGGTCTGCCGTGGCACGACGCGAGCGGCACCGCACCTGATGGTCAGGAAGAGCCCAAGGGGCATTCACAAGCCAAGAAGAACGATGTGTCCGGGCAAAGGGGCGAAAGCACGGCCCGCGTTGCAATGGTGTTCGGCGCGTCTGCACTGGCGACCTTGGCAGCCGGAGTGCTGCTCGAGCGGAGCGGCGATGCGATCGCCCAGCACATTGGTTTCCGCGGCGTCCTGTTTGGCGCAACAGTGCTCGCGGCCGCCACTTCGCTACCCGAGCTGTCGACTGGCATCACCTCCGTACGGATGAAGGACTATCAGCTCGCGGTCAGCGACATCTTTGGCGGAAACGCGTTCTTGCCTGTCCTCTTCCTCCTGGCCGTCGTCATCTCCGGCAAGGCCGTGCTGCCGGATGCGCAGGCGAGCGACATATATCTTGCGGGTCTCGGCGTATTGCTGACCTGCGTCTACGCCGCTGGTCTAATTTTTCGGCCCACGCAACAGGTATGGCGGATGGGAGTCGACTCCGCTGCCGTGCTCACCCTTTATGCTCTCGGCGTGGGAGGCTTATTTGCTATATCAAGCGGTCACGGCGGTTAAGCACTACTTTCGGACAATACCTTGGAGTGGTCAAATGCAGACGTTGCAAAAAAAGTTCTAAATATTTTATTGTACGTTTGAAGTGCGCAGCTAAAATAAGTCTTAAATATCCCTAGATTGATTAAATCCGAAATAACTGCAATACTAAATAATATGACGCGTTCTGATAATTCGGGGAGATGCCAAAATGCCATTCTCCTTTGCTAATCGTGAAAGGTGTTCAGCGACGCGGATATGCATTGCTCGTGCGTCTTCCAATGGGGAGGCGACCGCAGCCGCAATGTGCTTTGATACTTGCTCATTTGGATCATCAAGAAATGGCGAACGAGGCATAAAATTTCCCTAGTTGGATGCAGCGTTATGTCTAGGTCAGGCAATCGGCTTATAGGTTAGCCTGCTCCTCCTCGCTTAACTCAGCATCGGGCCCGTAATAAAGCTTTGTGCAGGCTTCGCGTAGGCAGCCGCCTTCGATCTTAATATCATTCCGATAGGCGTCTCTGATGAAACCGAGCGTATCAACGTGTTTGGCTTCGAAATACATCGGGTGCACATCGCTGCGGCCGGCACCGTACACGACGCGGCCGACTTTCGACCAGATCGATGCCATCGTGCACATGCCGCACGGCTGAAGCGTTGAGTATAGCGTTGCCCCGCGCAGCTCCAATTCTCCGGTTTTCTCGCACGCGCGGCGAATTTCCATCATTTCCGCATGCGCGGTCGCATCTGGCAGCTCGTTGGTCTGATTGCGTTCGGCGGAAATCACCTTCCCGTCTAGCACGATGACGCATCCCAGTGGGGAGGTTGAGGGATCAGACCCTTTCGAGCGCGCAACCTCGATCGCCATTTGCATCCAGTGTTCGTCGGTATGACTCTGCATCGCGTATCCACCTGATTGCAGCTGCTGTAAGGTTTGGCGTGTTGTTTGGGTTGCCGCGTCAGCTTTGTACCACCCTGACGGTCGCTTCCGTGGGATCGACCGGATCCATCACGAAAGCCCCCGCATCACGGTTCGCGACAAGCCATGCGACGTGCGCGGCAGTGATGCGTTGGCCCGGCACCAGTCGAGGGACCCCGGGCGGCGCGGGCGCGATCATCTCGGCTGCGATCCTTCCCTCAGCTGCCTCGTAAGCCACCATTTCGGCTGGGCCGTATAGTGCCGCAGGCCCGGGCATCGCCATGTCGACGGACAAGGTGCCGATCTTGGGCACAGGTGGGATTGCCGGCAGGATGGAGGGATCGGAACCAAGCTGATTCACAAGATCCTGCAAGCCGCGGACGAGCTTGCGGAGATCGGACCTGGTTGTGCCCAGCGACAGAACGGCCAGGATATGCCGGGCGCTGGATAGCCCCATACTGATCCGGTGATGCTTGTAGAGCCAGTCATCGATCGCATACCCTGATATGCCCAGCGCCGAGACGTCGATCAGCACCTTGGTAACGTCCAAATCGGCATCTGGCGGCAAATGAACGCGACTTAACACGCGCAACGAAGTGATAGCTGCAATCTTCGTCCGCACCTTCTCCGCTAGCCTGATGACGGCGGTCCAAAGCTGCTCACCGTTCAGTGCGTGGTCGCGCCGGGTCGCGTCGAGCGTAGCGAGGATCGGCACCGACGGGCTGGTGGTTTCGAAAAGCTCATAAGCCATCCAAAGGCGCTGGCGGTCGATGAGATTGCCCTTGGCGACGATTACCGACCCCTGCGCAAGCGCGCCCATCGTCTTCTGGGCGCTGTAGACAGCGGCATCTGCCCCTTTCGTAAGCGGATCATCCGGCAGCCCCTCACAGAACGCAAAGGCACCCCCCCAGGCGGCATCGACGATAAGCGGTATGCCGTGTTGGTGACAGACAGCCGCGAGCGACGCTATGTCGCTGGTGACGCCGTAATAGGTCGGACTGACAACGATGACCGCCTTGGCGGTCGGATGAGCCGCTAGAGTGGCACTTAGCGCCTGCGGCTCGACGCCATGCTCGATGTCCCATGCGTCATCAATTTGCACGGGTACGATGACGGCATCGAGGCCCGTTGCCAGCGCATAGGTTCGCTCGGCCTTGTGGGCGTTGGCAGCGATTAGAATAGTGTCACCTGGCCCGGCGACGGATGCCATGACCGTATGAAGGCTTTGCGTGGACCCGCCAGTTACAAATCGGCAGAAGTCAGCATTCCAGGCCTCTGCCGCGATCTCATGCGCACGTTGAAGAGCCAACTTGCCCTCGGTACGGTCGTCAAGCCCCTTCGGCGTCAGCACGTCGGCCTGGAACACGCGCTTGCCGAGCAGTGCCTTCATACCTCCAGGAATGGCCACGCCTTGGTTGTGGCCGGGCGCTCCGAAGCCGATGACCGGCCTTTTCTCGATCGCCGCCAGCGCATCTGCCAACGGCGCACTCTTCTGATCCATGCCGAACCCTCTCCTGATCGAGTAGGTCAAACGCACGAACACCAAGAAGCCCCGCGGGGCACCGTTAACCTTTATCATCAAACAAGCGGTTAGCCGCTAAGACCGTGTTACGATCAAGCCGTCTGCCTATCGGTCTTGGGCAATGGCCAACGCATGACCTTGTTGTTCAACAGCGGCCTCGTGCATTTCTACCAATTTCGTGTGTATCTCTGCGTGCGCTTGATGCCGCGCTCGTTCTGCCATTTTACGGTGCTCATTTGCGCGGCGCCGATGATAAGCAGCAATGTCTTCCATGTCTCATCCGTTTATGATTTGTTCCAGATCGCCTCGTTTAAACGTTTGGATATTGGAATGGCAAGGACCCCCGATTGATCGGGCCGTATACCCACGCGGCCCCCTTTTGCGGCTGCCAACGTTTCCCCTGTGAGACTAGGCGCGAACGTGTCTCCACATCGAACGAAGAAACAAGGAACAGGCAGATTTATGAAAAACGGCGCACCGATCAACGTCAACGCAGCGAGTGCGGCTGAGTTGGATGCTATTCCAGCGTTAGCGGGTCATGGGTTCGAGATCGTCCGCTATCGTGAGGAACGTGGAGGGTTCAGCGACCTCAGGCAACTGGACGAAGTACCAGGTCTTACCGGTAAAGCTGATGGCGCGACTGCGTCACTGACCGTCGGTGATCGCTGACTTGGGCGGGGAATGCAAAGACAGAAGCCTGTTGAATAAAACGGCAGAAGTCTGGAAGCGCCGAAGAGGGTCTGAATGACCTGATGCGGGTCCACACGGCCGCAAGTGCCGGGCAGGTCGCGCTGCAGCCTCTCCTCGTTCAGCTCGCTGCCAGCCGCCTCTACGCGGACTGTGCGCGAGTGACCGGTTGGGCGCGAGCCGCGACTAAGAAGGGGAGGTCCCAAACGATCACACCGCTTGCAGCGCGATGCTCTTCCTTTAGCCGCTCCGCCAGCGTGTCCGGGTCGATTTGCTCCACGGTCGCGATGCCTCGCTCGACTATTCGCTGCAGCATAGCCTGCGTGAGTGTCGGCAGGAAGGAGGGCTGGTTGGGCTTGAGCGGGATGGCTTCGCCGCGGGCCTCCTCAACTGAAAGCCCCAGCTGCTGCATCAGTTCGGCGAGCCGGAGCGCTAACCCGCGCAGGGCCAGGGGCCGGGACGTCTGCTTTTGACCCAGATCAGCCGCCAGGGACCCTGTCAGTCCTTCTTAGCAGTCAAGTGCCGGCTGAGATGCTTGTTCATCTCAAACATGCTGGCCGACTTCTGGCCAAACACCTTCTCGAGGTTTTCGTCCGCGTTGATCTGACGGCGGTCCTTGGCGTCCTGCAAGTCGTGCTTCTTGATGTATCCCCAAACTTTGCTGACAACCTCGCTGCGCGGCAGGTCCTTGTCGCCAACGATTTCGGCCAGTTCCGGCGACGGCGTCACCGGTGCGGTAATGCCGCCCCGCGCCCCGCCCGCCGGCTTGCCGGTCTTTTCGACCTTTTTCTCGGCCGCCTTGGTCTCGTCCTTGCCGCGCTTCGTTGCCGTACGTGCCATTTGCCGGTCTCCCTCATCGCTGAGCCGCGGTAGCGACTGACCTCTTCGCGACAGGTGAACTGCTCCGTCCAGCGTTGTCAATCCGAGTGTGAATCGATGCCGGTGATGGCGAGCTGGAGCAACCTTGGCCCCCCCTCGCGCTGGCTCAAGGAAACAGCGGCAGGTCGGCACGTTCTACGCTGGTAGCAGGAGTGGAGCGATCGATGACTGACGAGGCGGGCGAGAACATCATCGACGCGCGTGATGCGGCGGAGAGCGCGGGGCTGGTCTACGTCGACGATCAGAGCGTAGGTCTTTCCCGTCGCAAGAGCGGCAAGGGCTGGAGTTACCGCGATGCGACCGGCGCGAAGATCCGCAAAAAGGCGGTGATCGAGCGCATCAACAGGATCGGCATCCCGCCAGCTTATACGGACGTGTGGATCTGCAGCGACGAGCGCGGCCACATTCAGGCAGCTGGCCGCGATGCCAAGGGCCGCAAGCAGTATCGCTATCATGAGCGCTTCCGCGAGGTGCGCGACAGCACGAAATACGAGCATATGCTGACCTTCGCCGAGGTGCTTCCTAGCATCCGCGAACGCATCGACGCTGACATGACGCGGCGCGGTCTGCCACGCGCGAAGGTGCTGGCGACGGTTGTCCGCTTGCTCGAGACGACCATGATCCGCGTCGGCAACGCCGACTATGCCAAGCAGAACAAAAGCTACGGGCTGACCACGCTTCACGACCGCCACGTCAAGGTAGAGGGCGGCGAGCTGCGCTTCCGCTTCAAGGGCAAGAGCGGCAAACAGTGGAACCTGAAGCTGGCGGACCGGCGCGTGGCCAGGATCGTCAAGCAAAGCCAGGATCTGCCCGGGCAGCACCTATTCCAGTACCTCGATGAGGATGGCGAGCAGCGCGAGGTCACCTCTAGCGACGTCAACGCCTATCTGCGCGAGATCAGCGGCAGCGACATCACTGCCAAGGACTTCCGCACCTGGACGGGCACGGTGCTTGCTGCGCTCGCGTTGGCGGAGTTTGAGAAGTTCGACAGCGAAGCGGCTGCCAAGAGAAATGTTCGTGCCGCCATCGAGAAGGTTTCCGCCAAGCTCGGCAACACGCCGGCGGTCTGCCGGCGCTGCTACGTGCATCCCGAGGTGATCGACAGCTACATGTCCCAGGCGCTGGTGCTGGAGATCGAGCAGCAGGTCGAGCGTGAGTTGCGCGAAAACGTCTCCGGGCTGCGGCCCGAGGAGGCGTTGGTGCTCGCCTTCCTGCAGCGGCGCCTGTCGGACAAGCTGGCAGGCTGAGGCAGCTCACATGGCTCTTCCCTGCACGCTGATTGATCCCAAGCTCATCTACTTGGAGCCCGCCGTCCGCGCGTATCCGCGGGGTCGCGACGTGCTGGCGCGCTTCCCCGACGCCGAGCTGGTGGAGGTGGCCAGCCACTGGAAGATCGCGCAGTTGTCGGACCCTGCGCTTGCAGAGGACTGGCTGAAGGTGAAGCGCGACACGCTGGTGCTGGGCGTCAAGAAGGGCATGGCCATGCGCCCGAACGGGCGCTCGGCCGACTTCATTGCGCCGTCGTCGTCGAACGGCTGCGCTATGGCATGCGCTTACTGCTATGTCGGTCGGCGCAAGGGCTACGCCAACCCGATCAGCATCTTCGTCAACATCGACGACATCACCCGCGCGTTGGCGCGGCACGCTGCCAAGCTTGGGCCGAAGCTGGAGCCGAACACCATTGATCCGGTCGACTGGGTCTATGATCTGGGCGAGAACGGCGACCTATCAGTAGATGCCTCGCTGTCACCCAACGTCCGAGATCTCGTCGCTGCGTTTCGCAACATTCCCGGTGCCAAGGGCTCGTTCGCGACCAAGTACGTCAACCGCGACCTGCTGGAGTACGACCCACAAGGCCGCACCCGCATCCGCTTCAGCCTCATGCCCGAGACCATCGCCAAGGTAATCGATGTTCGGACTTCGCCGATGACGGAGCGGATCGCCGCGATCAACGACTTCGTGGCGGCCGGCTACGAAGTGCATGTCAACTTCTCGCCCGTTATTGTACATGAGGCTTGGGAAGGGGAGTGGAAGGCACTGTTCGCCGAACTTGATCAGGCGCTGTCGCCCGCTGCCCGCGCGCAACTCAAGTGCGAGGTCATCTTCCTCACGCATAACGAGGGGCTGCACGACGTTAATTTGCGATGGCATCCTCGCGCAGAGGAATGGCTCTGGCGGCCGGACATTCAGGAGCGCAAGCTGAGCCAGTCCGGGATGGTGAACTTGCGCTACAAGAGCCGTTGGAAGCGCCATTGGCTTGACCGCTTCCTTAGCTGGCTTGGCGAGGAGCTACCCTATTGCGAGGTGCGCTACGCGTTCTGAACCGCGGCGACCGGATTTACGCGGCTGCCGTAAGCTGCCCCTCATCGACATCTGCCTCCTCTTCCGCGTCAACGCCGCGTTCAAGCCTTTCCTCATCTGCCGCGAATGCCGATGCATCCTGATGGGTGATGCCGAACCTAGCAGCGACGTCGGGAGCAAAGCGCAGCAGGTCCGGTCGGAGCCGCAGGAGGCTCAGGTCCTTGCTCTTACCCTCCATCATCACGTCGAACACGAGCCCTTCAGCCATTCGCATAAAGGTCGCGAATTCGAACGGATTGGTGAAGTCGGCATGGCCGGTCCAGATCGGTGGACGCAACACCGTCTTGATGCGTGCGGTCGCTTTGACTGGTGCCTTCAGCAGCTCGCCCTGTTTAGCTCTCGCTGTCCCTGCCTTTGCTGCCGCCCGCGCCTTTGGCGTGATCTTCTGCTTGATCTCGCGCAGCTCCGTGCGGGGCGAAGAGAAGTGGATCTTGGGCCGGCCGCGTCCTTCCGGCCAGCTGGCCAGAAACCGCTCCAGCGTCTCGCGCATGTCGAGCCGCTCGGGGTTAAGGCACCACATATGCTGGTAGTCGAAGATCAGGCGAACGCCTGTGCGTTCATGAATCCACAGCACGTCGGCCGCAGAAAAACGGATGTCGTCATTTTCAAGCACCAGCCGGCGCTGGGCGTGTTCTGGGCATTGCTCCCAACCCTTGATCCAGCGTGCTCGGCTTGCTTCGTGATCGTCATACACGCCGCCGACATGGGTGATCATCACCGCTTCGTCGTCCAATTCCATCCGGTCGAGCATTTCGGCCTGGCTGGACAAGTCCCAAATGCTCTTCTTGGTCAGCTCCGGATTAGGTGCGTTGAGCAGCACATATTGCGACGGGTGGAACGATAGGCGAATGTCATATTCTTTCGCCTTGGCGCCGAACGCGCGTAGCTCAGCGTCGCTGTCCGCTACCATGGAATGGAACTGTGGCATGTCGGGGTGGGTGGCATAGGGCGCGATGTCCGACGATAGCCGATACATGTCGAGCTTCTCGGACTTCAGATAATCAAGCACCTTGTCGAGCAGTTCGAGCGAGCATTTGAGATGCGGGTTCTTCTGCCAGCGACGGGTGTCCTGCGACTTCAGGTCGGGTTTGCCCATCACCTTGACGGGGAAGCCGAGGCGCAGGGGACGATGGGTGCTGGTCATGCTTCTACCTGTGCTTGGGGCAGGCCAAGGCCCGCGATGAATTCGTTCCAGCCCGCGATCGGCAGCGCGCCACCGGTCGCCTGCGCATGGCCGTTGCCGTACCGCCCGTCAGCCCCGCCGGGGCGGTGCTCGGCCAGAAACGCGATAAGGTCCCGGCCACTGGCCGAGCGCGCGGCGAAGTGCACCCAGCCGGTCCGGTAGCCGCGGTTAGCGGCAATCACGATCCTGTCCTTCAGCCGACCGCGCCACTGCTGGGCGATAAGGGGGTGAATCTGGCACGGGGAGTTGAGCTGGAGCAACGCTACATCGCCTGCGACAAGGGGTGGCACGCGCTTGGCTTCGTCCATTGCCGCGCGGACCTCGGCTTTCGCCGCATGCAGCGCCAGCGCGTTGGCGTCGTCACCCTTAGTAATGCGCTTTGGACCGTCGGCATCGAGCAGGAGACGCAACGCCGGGCCGGCGTCGGCCGCAGCAGTCCGGCGTGGTGCATTGATCAGCGAGGTCGCATCACGCAGCGCCGTTTTCCCCCACCGCGCTTGTGCCTCGTCAAGTTCGGGAAAGCCGAGACCGTCCGCCATGTCGCCGATCAGGCCGATCGCGGCGAGCCACAAGAGGTGGGACTGGTCACCGAGCGCACCGACCGCCCACCATGCCAGCAGCGCCGTCGTCGGTTCCGGGTCGAGACCATTGCCGCTTATCGTGACGGCGCCTTGCGGCTCACCCGTTGGCACGTGATGATCGATCACCAGCGTCGGGCAGCCGACCAGTACGGGGTCAGGACGGGTGCCCAGATCCGCAACGATTAGGCCTGCTGGACTGAGGGCAACGATACGATCACCGACTGCCGCATCCCATGGTGACTCCGTCTTGCCGATGACGAGTGGTTCGACGACCCGTCCGACCTGACGAAGTGCGCGCGTCAGGATGGCCGAGGCAGCTAGACCATCCGCGTCGAAGTGGCTGAGTACGACGACCGGCCCAGCCACGCGAAACGTGGCAAGCGCGACCGCCATAGCTGTGCATGCTGCTGCATTAACAGCATCTACCTGAAAAAGCCGGTCAATCATCTATATGCAACGAAGAGAGTGGGATCCGGCTCCGTAACTTTGGCAAAGCGGAGCGTCGATCTGCGACGTTGAACATCCGGCGTCAGCGGCGCCGCGGCCCACTGCTTTCTTGCCGATCAATCCGGCAGGGCTCCAGACCCCTCTGGTACGATGCCCGCCCCTTCTATGGTAGAGGCCATGGAGGGGATGTGCCGTCGAATAAACGGCAGGTCGGCGCTGTACCGACGATTTTTAGTACGGTCTGCCCCGGTTTTCGAGAAAAGCGGTGGGGTGCCGAAAGACACCTGCGAGTGATCATCGACTGCCGCCATGACATGAACGAACGGCTTAATGTGGGAAGGTAAAGGTGAGCCGCGAATGACTGAAAGTGGGTCCTCGGTGAGGCGGTCTGAATACATTTGGCGTTACAACCTAACAGCTCGATCACCCCGATTTAGATAAATTCAACGGCCGCCATGGCACAGAAGGAGTCAACGGTTTGCGCAATCTGGACTTCAGCTCTTGGCAGAGCCTTCTCGCAACGTTGTTCGGCATCATCTTGGTCACGCTACTCGGTGTCGGCATTCGTCTGTTAACTCAGATGACGTTTCAGCAGCGCCGTGAGCGGATGAACCGTCAGATTAATGAGCGTCTGCGCACCCTGATCGCGGCGTACAAGGTGTTGGGCGGATCATTCACAGGCGACCTCACCGTCGATCCGACACACAAGCGGGACCTCAGAGGCTTAGATTCTCCTACACCCGCTGAGCCGATGGCACAGCTCGACCTTACCGCGGAGACAGCCCCAAAATCAGACCGAACGAGGAGAATACGTGACGCGGTGGAAGCCGCACTTTCCGACATCATTTTTCTTGGTACGGAAGAGCATGTGAGATTTGCCGACAAAGCCGTTCGGGAACTGGTAGCCGGGCATCCGGTGCACACCCATGATCTCGTGGTGTCGCCCCGCAATTTCGTTCGCGAGGCCCTCGACCTCGATCCCATACCCACAGACCTAGAGATACCGATGCAGGGCCCAACACGGCCAGCGTCATCGGGGGGAGGGGCTAAAAAACGCTGGCGGAAGAGGCGAAGGCCCCAAAACGGGCGGTGGCGGTGGCGGTGGCGGTGGTGGTGGGATGGGGGCGGGAGGATCGAGTGATACGGGTATCGGAGGTCTTGAAACGTCCCACGCCGACCCGCATCATCAGGCCTGATCCAATCCTCCCATCAGGCTATGCCCAGTAGAGTCGCATCGGATTGTCGATTAGCAGCTTGTGTTGGAGCGCGGGGGTCGTTGCGATACGCGGTATGACGTCTACCAGTGCACCATCGTCAGGGGCGTGCGTCGTCATGTTGGGATGCGGCCAGTCGGTACCCCACAGGACGCGGCCGGGGAACCGTTCGACGAGCGTGCGCGCGAACGGCACGACGTCGTCATACCCAGGCGGACCGACCTTCGATAGGCGCTCGGGGCAGCTTACCTTGGTCCAGACGTTTTCGTGCTCGGCCATCAGCCGGATGAAATGACCGAATTCGGGGCCGTCGACGGGTTGCGTCACGTCCGGGCGCCCCATGTGGTCGACGACGACGATCGTCGGCAACGACGTGAAGAAGTCCCAGCGCTCTTCGAGATCCGCGGCTTCGAAATAGACCACGACATGCCAGCCGAGCGAAGCGATCCGGTCGATGATCGCGCGGTAATACGCGTCGGGCTTCGGATCGACGAGGCGACGGACGAAGTTGAAACGTACGCCGCGCACGCCGGCAGAATGAAGGTCGGCGAGTTCCGCATCGCTCACCGTATCGCGTACGGTCGCGACGCCGCGCGCGCGGTCGCCGGCGGTCCGCAGGGCGTCGACGAGTGCCCGATTATCCACACCATGGCATGTCGCCTGGACGATCACGTTGCGCGAGAAACCGAGATGGTCTCGTAGCGCGAACAGCTCGTCCTTGCCCGCATCGCACGGCGTGTATTTCCTTTCCGGCGCGTAAGGGAACACATCGCCTGGCCCGAACACGTGACAATGCGCATCGACCGCGCCCGCGGGCACGGTGAAGGCGGGTTTGCTGGGGGCGGGGTGGTAGCAGATCCATGTGGGATCCATCGTGGACGCGGACATCAGAGCCCCCGCGCGGCGAGCTGCGCGTCGAGCCGTGGGTAGACGCGGCGGGCGTTGCCTTCGAATACCTTGCGCTTGTCGGCATCGGAGATGGCGAGCGCGTCGACATAGCGCTTGGTATCGTCGAAATACTGGCCGGTCTCGGGATCGATACCGCGGACCGCGCCGACCATCTCTGACCCGAACAGGATGTTGTCGACGTCGATCACCTTGAACAGGAGATCGATGCCCGGCTGGTGATAGACGCAGGTATCGAAGAACACGTTCTTCATGACGTGCTCCGCGAGGGGCGGGCGTTTCAGCATGTCGGCGAGGCCGCGATAGCGTCCCCAGTGATAGGGCACCGCGCCGCCGCCATGGGGAATGATGAAGCGCAGATCCGGGAAGTCCCGGAAGAGGTCGCCTTCGAGGAACTGCATGAACGCGATCGTATCGGCCGCGATGTAGTAGGCGCCGGTCGCATGCATCGCCGGGTTGCAGCTGCCCGAGACGTGGATCATTGCAGGAACGTCGAGCTCGACCATCTTCTCGAAGAACGGATACCACGTCCGATCGGTGAGCGGGGGGGAATCGAACTTGCCGCCCGACGGGTCGGGATTGAGGTTGCAGCCGATGAACCCAAGGTCCGTTACGCAACGCTCTAACTCGTCGATCGAATGCGCGATCGAGATACCGGGCGATTGCGGCAACTGGCAGACGCCGGCGAAGGTCTCGGGATACAGGTCGATGACCCGCTTGATCAGGTCGTTCGAGCGCCGGGCCCAAATGTGCGCGACCGCCTCGCTGCCGACGTGCGGCGCCATCGCCGAGGCGCGCGGCGAGAAGATCGTCATGTCGGCACCGCGCTCGCGCAGTAGGCGCAGCTGGTTCGCCTCGATCGTCTCGCGAATCTCGTCGTCGGATATGGCGGGGTAGGCCGAGTCTATGTCGCCGCCGGTACCGATCGCCGCGACCTGCGCGTCGCGCCACGCATTGTGGCTGGCGGGAGCGGTTGTGTAATGGCCGTGGCAGTCGATGATCATGGCTGCGTTCCCAGATGGCGAGGGTTGGCGTCCGCCTTGTCGGCGACGTGATGCGGGGTATCTAAACGCGCCAAGCCTGTCAGGCGTATCGAAACGGCTGTCCGTCCATTGCTTTTCCTGAAGTCCATTCGGCGCAGGTGGATCGGAAGATGCTCAGGAATTCATGCTGAAGTTGGGTCGGTCGCCAATCCTGGCGGGTCGTCATCCCGATCTGCCGGCGCAGCGACGAGCCGGCTCCGGCGATCTCGCCCAGCAGTCCGGCACGGTCCTCGAGCAGGAACTGGTCGCGTGACATGAGCGTCAGCCAGTCGTCCTCAAGCATCAGCCCGCGCACCACCATCACCGACCCGCACTCGATCCGCGGGCGTGGCGGTTCGAGCGCCTGTTCTTGGAACATCTGTTCCCACCGACGCCGTACGGGAGCGCCCGGTGCGGCGATAACCCACGGAAAATCCAATAGACGTTGGAAGACGAGGCCCGGTTCGCCCAGCAGGGGGTGGCCCTTGCGTCCCACGATGACGGGGTCGTCGTTGAACAAGGGTTCCTGCACAACGTCGGCCACGGGCAGCGGTTCGCGCATCGCCCCGACGACCACGTCGATGACGCCTTCGCGCAGCGCGGCGAGCACTTCGATATAGGGCCCTTCGACGACGTTGACGGAGGCTGCCGGGTAGGCGCCGGCGAAACGCGCGAGCGCCTGCGGCAGCAGGATCGCCCGCGCCAATGGCATGACGCCCACCGTTATACGTCCTGCGCCTTCGGAATGCAGCGCCGCCAGTTCGTCGAAGCCCGACTCGAGTTCGGCTTGTGCCAGTCGGGCAAATCTCAGCAACCGCGCCGCGGCCGCCGTCGGCTGGACCGTCCGTCCCTGCCGGGCCAGGAGTGGCACCTCGAGCACCTGTTCGAGATCGCGCGCTGCGCGGTGAACGGCGGGCTCCGACAACCCGGTGTGCCTGGCCGCCAGTGCAAAGCTACCCGCACGGTCGACCGCCATTAGGGCAAGCAACTGGCCAAGCGTGATGCGGCGCTCGACGTTGGGCAGGGGCGGCAGGCGCGCCCCGCGGCGCACACTCCGCCCGCCTTGCGCGACATACGCCAGCGCATGCTCGATCCGGCCGGTCATCAGGCGTCCGGCCTCGGTCACGACCACGCCACCGGGTTGCCGGTCCAGGAGCCTGTGCCCCAGCAGGGCCTCTACCTTGGCAACGGCTTGCGTGAGCGCAGGCTGCGACAGGTTCATCGCGTGAGAAGCCGCGCTGATGCTTCCCAGGCGTGCTGCGGTGGCGACTGCATCGAGATGGCGCAGGTTGAGTTCGCGAAGACTTGGCATGGATGGGACCTCAGCACAGCTTATGCCTCGTGCGCAAATCCGTTTTGCCTTTGGACCGGTGTCGGTCCCTAGGGAGGGTAACGAAAAAAGGATCGAGGATCAGAGATGCCCAGCGTCGTCACTCATATCGAACGTGCTGAACCATCGGTCATCGACGGCCTTGCCAAGGTCGGGGTCGCTACCGTGCACGAGGCTCAGGGCCGGATCGGCCTGCTCGGCAGCCGCCTTCGTCCGATCTATGCAGGCGCGCGGATCGCTGGGTCTGCGGTCACCGTCTCGGTTCCGCCAGGCGACAACTGGATGATGCATGTTGCCATTGAACAAGTGAAGGAGGGCGACATCCTCGTGGTCGCGCCGACGTCGCCTTGTGACGATGGCTATTTCGGCGACCTGCTCGCCACGTCGGCGATATCGCGGGGCTGCCGCGGGCTCATCATCGACGCGGGGGTTCGCGACGTCCGCGATCTCACCGAAATGCGTTTTCCGGTCTGGTCGAAGGCGATCTTTGCGCAGGGCACCGTCAAGGAGACGCTGGGTTCGGTCAACGTGACCCTGGTGTGTGCGGGCGAACGGATCGAGCCGGGCGACGTGATCGTGGCAGACGACGACGGCGTCTGCGTCGTGCGGCGCGCGGACGCGGGCGCCGTGCTTGCGGAGGCACAGGCTCGCGAAGCGCGGGAGACGGAGAAGCGCGATCGAATGGCCAACGGCGAACTCGGGCTCGATATCTATGCGATGCGCGAGCGGCTTGCCGCCAAGGGACTGAAATATGTTTGATCAACCGAATGCCGATGGCGTCCGCGCGATGTGGATGCGCGGGGGCACGTCCAAAGGTGGGTTCTTCCTCGCGGACGATCTTCCGCGGGACCCGGCGGGGCGGGATGCGTTCCTCCTGCGGGCATTCGGCTCACCCGACCCGCGCCAGATCGACGGGATGGGCGGCGCCGATCCGCTGACCTCGAAAGTCGCGGTCGTCTCGCGCTCGACGCGGGAGGGCGCCGATGTCGACTATCTGTTCCTGCAGGTCTTCGTCGACGAAGCGATCGTCAGCGATGCCCAGAATTGCGGGAACATGCTGGCCGGGGTCGGACCGTTCGCGATCGAACGCGGCCTGGTCGAGGCCAAGGACGAGAAGACGAAGATCTCGATCTTCATGGTCAACACGGGCAAGCTCGCCACCGCGACGGTGCAGACCCCATGTGGGGTCGTTACCTACGAGGGCGATGCGCGGATCGATGGGGTTCCCGGCACGGCCGCACCTGTCCCGCTCGCCTTCGCCGACATCGCCGGTTCGAGTTGCGGGGCGTTGCTGCCGACGGGCAACGCCGTCGATGTCGTCGATGGCGTCGACGCGACGCTTATCGACAATGGCATGCCCTGCGTCGTGCTGCGCGCGGCCGATGTCGGTATCACCGGCTACGAAGACCGCGCGACGCTAGATGCGGACGAAACGCTGAAGGCTAGGATCGAGGCGATCCGACTGAAGGCCGGCCCGCTGATGAACCTGGGCGACGTCACTGACCAGTCGGTGCCCAAGCTAATGCTGGTCGCCGCGCCCCGTAACGGCGGTGCGATCAGCGTGCGTTCGTTCATTCCGCATCGCTGCCACGCCTCGATCGGCGTGCTGGGCGCGGTCAGCGTCGCGACCGCCTGCCTGATCGACGGGTCGCCGGCGCATGACCTCGCGGTCGTGCCGGACGGACAATCCAAATCGCTCGACGTCGAGCATCCCAGCGGGGCGACCGGCTGCGTGATCGATCTGGACGAGAACGGCAACGTCGTCGGTGCGGCCATGCTGCGCACCGCGAGAAAGCTGTTCGACGGAAATCTATTCGGCTGAGACCGCCGACACGTCACAACGAAAGAAAAATCGATGACGGACCTAGGAGAGACTACCAAGCGGGCGAGCCGGTTCGGCATTTTCGGCCAGCTCTGGTTCCAGGTGCTGGCGGGAACGATGCTCGGCATCCTGCTTGGCCATTTCGCGCCAGCAACGGGCGTGGCGATGAAGCCGTTCGGCGACGCCTTCATCAAGCTCATCCGCATGATGATCGGGCCGGTGATCTTCGTCACCGTCGTCCACGGCATCGCCGGCATGAACGACATGAAGAGCGTCGGCCGGGTCGCGCTGAAATCGATCCTGTATTTCGAGGCGGTCACGATCCTCGCGCTGATCTTCGGGCTGGTCATGGTCGATCTCTGGCAGCCGGGCGCGGGCATGAACATCGACGTCGCGGCGATCGATACCGCCTCGATCAAGACCTATGTCGCGACCGCGCACGACCAGTCGATCACCGGCTATTTCATGGGCATCATCCCCGACACCTTCGCCAGCGCGCTGACCGAAGGCCATGTCCTCCAAGTGCTGTTCGTCTCGGTGCTGTTCGGCATCGCGATCGCGGCGATCGGCGAGCGCGGCAAGCCGGTCTACACGCTGATCGACAGCGCCTCGCAAGGGTTCTTCCGGATCATCGGCTACATCATGTACTTCGCGCCGCTCGGGGCGTTCGGCGCGATCGCCTTCACGGTCGGCCAGTTCGGCACGGCGTCGCTCTGGTCGCTGGGCGAACTGATCATCGAGTTCTTTGTGGTCTGCGGGCTGTTCACCGCGGTCGTGCTGGGCGGGATCGCGCATTGGTGCGGGGTCAGCCTGTGGCGGCTGCTCGGCTATCTTTGGGACGAGATCGTGATCGTCGCCGCCACCACCTCGACCGAAACCGTGCTGCCGCGGCTCATCCAGAAGATGCGCAAGGTCGGTTGCGAGGAGAGCGTCGTCGGCTTCGTCATCCCGGCGGGCTATTCCTTCAACCTCGACGGCACCTGCCTGTACCTGACGACCGTCGCGGTGTTTCTGGCGCAGGCGACGAACACGCACCTCACGCTTTGGCACGAACTCGGGCTGATCGCGGTGCTGTTGCTGACGTCCAAGGGTGCGGCGGGTGTTGCAGGTGCGGCGTTCGTGGTCCTTGCGGCGACGCTCAACACGACCGGTACGATCCCGGTCGCCAGCATCGCGCTCATTCTCGGCATCCACCGTATCCTCGCCGAGGGCCTGACGTTCGTGAACCTGATCGGCAACGCCCTCGCCACCGTCGTGATCGCCAAGTGGGAAGGCAAGCTCGACGAGCGCACGCTCGCCGCGATGATCGGGAATGCGAAGCTGCGAGCAAAGTATCCGGTGGCCGCCTGAAGCCTCGCGGCGATCACCGGGTGTGATCGCCGCGACACTTACCGTCCCACGACAACAGCCCGCTGCGCTCGTGCGCGGCCGGGCAGGAGACCGTCATGTCCATCGCCATCGCCATCGCGCTGACTGCAGCGGCACAATCCGAGCCGTCCCAGGCTCAACCGTTTCGGGCAATCACCGCGCCTACCGATGCGGCCGTGCCGATGCCGGACCCGGACGACGGCGTAGCGCCGAGCAAGCGCGACGCGCGTCACCCCCCGGTTTTCTACCCCAATACCGAGCAAGGCACCGCGGACCAGCGAGCACCCTCCGGCATCGCAAGTTTCCAGCGCGACAATCCGATCGGCAAGGAACTGCGCGCGCTGAAGGCCGCGGGCGTAGACCTGATGCTTGATTTCGTTGGCAACGTTGCAGCCAACCCGGTCGGCGGGATTCGACAGGGCAGTGCAGAATCGCACTGGGTATCAACCGCGGCGGACATCGATCTCGAAAAGCTGATCGGGCTGTCGGATACCAAAGTCCACATTCAAGGCGCCTGGTTCAGCGGAGACAGCCTGGGTCGAGATTCGATCGGCAATTCGATCAGTTTCCAGCAGACCTGGCGCCCAGTCGCCGGACCTCGGCTGACCCAGTTCAACATCGAGCATGATTTCGGCAAGCTCAACGTCCTGGTCGGCCGTGCCGCGGTGAACAGCTACTTCAATAACTCGCCGTTCAACTGCGTGTTCATGAGCAACACGAGTTGCCTGACGGCCTATGGCGGGATCAGCGACATCGGCATCACCGCGTTTCCCAACTCGTCCTGGACCGCCAAGGCGCGGTACGCGATCAATAAGCGATGGTATGTCCAGACCGGCGTGTTCGAATACGACAACGACCTCAACCTGAAGGGCAAGGGCGGCCTGGACTTCTCGCTGGGTAAGGGCACGGGCGTGCTTATCGCCAACGAAGTGGGCTATCAGACGACGTTCGCGGACGAACGGCTGCCGCGCCGTTACAAGGCGGGCGTCTATATCAACACCGACGGCGGCCAGAGCCCGTATTACGATCGCAACGGCGCTTCGGCCGTGGTGTCCGGACTCCCGCGGGTCGCACAGGAAGGCAACCGCGTCGGTCTCTATGCGATGGCAGACCAGACGATCCAGCGCGCCGCCGGCAAGAGCACGCGCAACCTCGCGCTCTTCGGGCGGATCTTTTACAACGTCGGTAACGTCGCCCAGCTCGACTGGTTCGCTTCCGCGGGTTTCGTCAAAACCGGCACGTTCAAACGCCGCGACGCCGACACGATCGGTTTTCTGGTGAGCAACACGCATTTCAGCAATCAGCAGATCAGTTACCTGCGCGATCTGCGTACGAAGGCTGGCGGGACGGGCTCGCCGAAATCGAACGAGATCATCGGCGAGATAAATTATGGATTTGCAGCCATGCCGGGGATGAGAATATTACCCAATATTCAATACGTCATCAATCCAGATCCGATATTCGCACCGACTCGAAAAACTGACATTCCGTCCGCAATCGTTTTAGGACTGCGTTTAGATGTACTTTTTGCTCAGGTGTTTGGAGGTTGATGACTGGAGGCAGAGGATAATCAGCTGATGTCAGATATCGCGGAATTAAAGATAGTATAGCTATCTTGCATCAAGTTGTTGAGAGCGACTGCCGGTGCCACTAGTTTATCTTGACATGGCGGCGTGTGAAGCCCGCCAGGTATTACGGAACCTAAGAAGCATCGCGAATATCGGGTTGCGTCGCAACAAGTGGCCCTTCCAATCACCCCTTCTACTGTCGTGGCGGTAGATTAACGAATGACCGGTGCTGGGAACGGAGAAAGGATCTGCGAACGTCGGGTTATGGGTCCTCCTACCGGTCGGCTGAGCGGCAGGATCAACGCAGAGATCAGCGTCCCTAACACGCCCGTGTTGATCGTAGTGTCGCCAATTGTCGTATCCGCTATTATGCGGCGACCACCAGCTTTACGAGCGTCCCGGGCTTCAGCGGCTCGTCAGCTGAAACGCCGTTGATGACGATGAAGCGTTCGCGCTTGTTGTCGGCGACCGCCATGCGCTGGCTCAACGTATCGATCGTGTCCCTTGCGCCAACGGTAACGATGCGGATGACCTTGTGACCCTCCTTGCCGTCGCCGTAGGGGAGGCCATCGAGCATGCGGAGGAACGCCATATCCTGGGTGATTGCCAGCTCTGGCTTACCAGTGGCCTTTGCCAGTGCCTCTGCGCGCTGCACACGATCGGCTCCATTTGGATGCGTCGATGCCCATGTTGGCGCAGACCGTGCGGCGCCGCTAGCCTGCGCCGTCAGCCCGGTTGATTCATCGAGGGCCGCCAGGATGTCGGCCGAGGCATAGGGCGAGTAGCCCGCAGCGGTAATGTAGCGGACGCCGAGCGCATCGGCCTGATACTCCTGATCGCGTCCGTATTTCAGCGTGTACAGCTGCGCGCCCGTGCCAGTGATCCGGGTCGCGAGATCGCTTTTCGTAGCTAGGGTCAGGACCCATTGATGTGAGAGGCGCGATCTGATTCAGGCTCCGTGAGGAGAGCGTGGATGAGCGACCTGTACTGGCTGACGGATGAGCAGATGGCGCGTCTGCAACCGTTCTTTCCCAAGAGCCATGGCAAGCCTCGGGTCGATGATCGGCGGGTGCTCAGCGGCATCGTTTTCGTCAATCGCAACGGGCTACGCTGGTGTGATGCGCCGAAGGACTATGGGCCGCACAAGACGCTCTACAATCGCTGGAAGCGGTGGGGCGAGAGGGGAGTCTTCTTGCGCATGATGGAGGGGCTCGCGGCAGCGCAAGCCG
>Ga0265797_10002026_pt1 | contig 34955 bp, 36 predicted proteins | sample P2T30metagenome_FD_192433 | JGI IMG/M metagenome (GOLD analysis project Ga0265797, IMG submission 192433) | Plant litter microbial communities from East Loma Ridge, Irvine, California - P2 T30 | ecosystem: Environmental > Terrestrial > Plant litter > Unclassified | place: USA: California...
GCCGCCGAGACGATGTTCGCCGGCTACGACGACATCATGAAGCAGTTCCTGACGAGCTGGATGAGCTCCGGGTTCCTCGTGTCGCTGGACAACAAGGCCACGGCCTGGTTCCAGGACACGACCCTGCCGATCACCATCGCCCTGCTCACGCTCGGCCTCGTCGTCGCCGGCGCACGGGTGATGTACTCCCACCGCGGGGAACCGTTCCAGGAGGTCATGCACGCACTCGGACGTGCGGTCGCCGTCATCACGCTCGGGACGGCCGCGATCCAGGTCTTCGTGTGGGGCGGCGACTCCTACGCGCAGTGGATCCTCAAGGTGTCGGGCGTCAGCGCGACCGGCGGGTACACGATTGCCGGGTTCGCTGCGTCCTCACCTGGGCTCGCGCTGATTTTCGGCCTCTTGGGCGTGATCGCGGTCGGCCTGCAGTGGGTCATCATGTTCGTTCGGCAGTCGCTCCTGCTGCTGCTCAACGCGTTTTGGCAGATCTCAGCTGCATACGCGCTGCTCCGCAAGGGTGAGCAGGCGTTCGAGAAGATCACCGCCTGGATCATCGCGTTCATCATCTACACCCCCCTCGCGGCGTCGATCTATGCGTTCGCGTGGCGGCTCAAGGACGGGCAGGACGGCGTCGGCGGGGTCCTCTACGGCCTCATGCTCATCGTCCTCGCCGTCGTCGCACTGCCGGCGATCATGCGGCTTTTGATTCCGGCATCTGCGGCGATCGGAAGCGCGATCGGCGGGGCAATGGCTCTCGGACTCGGTGCTGCGGCGCTGCAGGCCGGCGTCGCCGTCGGCGCAGCGGTCGCGACCGGTGGCGGATCGGCCGGCGCAGGGGCGGGGGCATCAACATCCACGTCATCGACCGCGAACGTGGCCGAGGGTGGCGAGAACGCGTCCTCCGTCAGCAGCGGAGGGTACGGCTCGGACGCCTCGCCTGTCGCCGGAGGCGGCGACAGCGACGCGAGCGCGAGCGGGTCCGGCAGCAGCAGCGACGGGGCCGGCGGCATGGTCGGCGGTGAGTCCGCAGCAGGATCCACCGGCAACGACGGCGCCAGTGGCTCCGATGCACCGACTGGGGCCAGCGGCTCCGAGGGCGGTACCGGCGCCTCGAGTGCAAGCGGAGCGGCGGACTCCGGGTCAGGACAATCAGCAGGTTCTCGCGCCGCTTGGTCGGCGGCGGGATCCGCAGCCGACGGCATCGGGGATGCAGGCAACACGGCGGAAGGAATGATCGGTGAGTGACACAACGACCCAGAAGCGGGTCAAGTTCGGCAACTGGTTGCCGACCACGAAGGGAACCCTCGGCGGGCTGACCCTGCTCGGCTGGGGGATGCTCCTGGGCGGCGTGATGGTCATGGTCGTCTGCCTCGTCGTCGGCTGGTGGATCGCAGGGCTCATCGCCCTGGTCGCCGGCGTCGTCCTGAACGCGGTGTTCATTGTCCGGTGGGGCGACCCAGTCGCCGGCCGGACCGCCGCAGCCGTGTTGTGGGATCGCCACATCGCGGCCAAGCGTGCCCGCTTGGGCACGAACCATTACGTGACCGGCTTGATGTCGAATCTGCCGAACGAGTCACTGACGGCGCTTCCCGGGATGCTCGCCGACCTCGAGGAGATCACCGGCACCGACGGTGAGGGCGAGGAGTACGTCCTCCTGCATCACCGGAAGGACTCCCGGAACCCACTGCTCGCAGCGACGTTCTCTTGCCACCCCGACGGCACAGAGCTGCTCCCGCAGGACCGCATCGACGGGCAGGTGTCCGACTTCGGCGGCTGGATCGCGTCGCTGTCCCGCGACACCGCGATCGAGGGCGCCGTGATCGTGGTCGACTCCGCACAGGAGTCCATCGCGCCGCTCATCACGAAGATCGACAACGAAGTGGACCCGCACGCTCCCGAGGCCGCGCAGCGGCAGCTCCGCGAGGGCGCCCGGGCGCTATCGGGCACGTACGCGGACGTGGAGGTTTTCGCGTCGGTGGTGTGGAACGTGAACGAGCTGGCGGACAACATCGAGGACGCCGCGGCGGACATCGCTGCGAAGCTCCCGAACCACCGAGAGAAGCTCGCCGCGGCCGGCGCCGGCGGGCCCGTCGTCGCCACGAGCAGTGAACTCGCCCGTGCCGTGCGGGTCGCCTACCGGCCCGACCGTGCCCGGGAGTTCGGCTCCGACGACCTCCTTGGCCACCCCTTCAGGATGAAGGTCACGCAGGCGGGCCCGGACGAGTTCCACGACGACCAACGCCGGATCTGCTACCACGACGGTGTCGCGTCGATGACGGCGATGATGGTTGCGCCGCCGCAGATGCACATCACCGAAGAGCTGATGAACGTCCTGTTCCGGCCGAGTGGGAAGTTCCTCCGGAAGCGCGCCGCGGTGTTCTACCGCCCCTTGTCGCAGGGGAAGGCTTTCCGGGCGGCGAAGAAGGTCGGCGAGAACGCCCGCCGGAACACCACCACCGCGACAGGCAGCAGCGACGAGTTCGCCAAGCTCCGACAGGAGTTGGCGCACAAGACGCAGATGGACCTGATGGGCGGGGCCGCGATGGCCGCGTTCGCAATCGAGGTCACCGTCACGTTCGAGGCCACCCCGCAGGGGATCCGGAAGGCCACCACCGAGTTGAAAAGCATTCTCGAGGGTGCCGGGGACATGACGTACCGGTTCGTCGAGACCGACACTGCCGCCGCGTTCCACTCCACGCTCCCGCTCGGTGTCCTGCCGTGGGCGTACGCGACCGCGGTGCAGCAAGTCACGGACCGGACCGAGTGATGCGTCAGTCGAACACCACCGGCAACAGCACCGGCAAGGGGAGCGCAGCCTGATGGTCAAGAGCATGACGAAGCAGCTCGAGCGGACGCCGTCGGGGTTCTTCGCCCCGTACGGCGGCGGGTGGGAGCAGATGCCGCAGCCGCCTCGGTGGTACGCCACCAGCGTGCAGCTGTGTGGGATCTACCCGTTCGGTGCCGGCACGGGACGTCCGATCGACGGCGCCCCGCTCGGGCAGGACATCAACACCCACTCCGCGGTGTGCACCGACCACGACGCCCTCTACCGGGCCAACGTGATCTCCTCGCCGTCGGCGTTCCTGTTCGGTCTGAACGGGCTCGGGAAGTCGAGCACCGCGCAGACTCTCATCGGCGGGCAGGTCGGCCGAGGGCTCACGCCGGCGATCTTCGACCCGATCAAGGGTGAGCACGTGCCGTGGATCGAGGAGCTCGGCGGAACCGTGTTCTCCATCGGGCCTCGCGCCCGGCACCAACTGAACCTGCTCTCGCCCGGCCCCCTCGGCTACGCCGCCCGCCGGATCGGTGGCACGGTCGGGGATGAGCTGCTCGAGTTGGCGCGGGCGAAGTCGATCGACCTGGTGAAGCTGGTCGTGAAGATCAGCCGCGGTGCGCAGGAGCCGGTTCTCGACATCGAGGAGACCGCGATCGAAGCGATCGTCGACACCATCCTCGAACACGCCGGACCGAACGACGTCCCGGTGACGTCAGACCTGTTGCGAGCGTTCGCGGAGGTGTCCCCGCTGATGCTCGAGCGCACCGGGCTGCTGAGCGCCACGGAGTTCCACGATCGGTTCCGGCGGCTTGGGGAGACCCTGCGGTCGCTGATGACCGGGCAGATGGGGCAGATGCTCTCCGGTACCAACCCGGTGGAGTTCCAGCCTGGCAACCCTGGCGGGTTCTGCTTCGACACGTCCTCGATCGGGCAGGGCAACACCAAGCTGCTCTCCGCAGCGATGCTCTCGACCTGGTCGCTCGGCATGGACGCGATCGACGCGCACTGGGAGCTCGCGCAGCACGAACTCGCGAAGCAGGTCGAGGCGCACGCCAACGGGGAGGAGTACCAGCCCAAGATCCGCTGGGGCGGCTACACGTCCCTGATGGACGAGTTCTGGTACCCGATCCGCGCCTGCGAGGGCATGGTCGACCTCGTCGACGGCCTCTCCCGCACGAACCGCAGCGTCGGCGCCGCGGAGCTCAAGGTCTCGCACTCGCCGAAGGACCTCCTGTCACTGCCGAACGCCGCCGACCGTGAGAAGGCGAAGGGCTTCATCGAACGTTCCGGGCTGCTGCTGCTCATGGGCCTCAGCCGTGACGACCTGCTCGAGCTGAGCAAGGTGCGGCCGTTGACGCCCAAGGAGATCAACACGGTGGCGAAGTTCAACCAGGCCGAGACCTGGCACGGGACACGCCGGAAGAAGGGCGCGAAGGGTGCCCCTCCCGGCGCCGGGAAGGTGCTGCTGAAGATCTCGGAGCGCGTCGGGATCCCCGTGAAGATGCTCCGCACGAAGACGCAGATGGACCACCACGACACCGACGCCCGCTACCAGTAACCGCTCCACCGACAGACAGGACGAACGATCATGGCTCACAGCACCGTGCAGGTCGACTACGACCTCGTCGCCAACGGCGACCACGTCACCATCGGTGACGCCACCTTCGCCGGCGAGAGCGCCTACCCCGACGCGATGACCTGGCTGCAGCAGCGTGCCGCCCACGCCGGGGCTGCCCGGGTCGTGCGGAGCCACGATGCCGGCAGCGGCGCCGAGACCGTGTTCAGCATCGACCGTGCCGGCGTGATCGCCCCCGTCACCGGTCCCGTCGAAGACGCAGCAGGCTCGGGCTCGCCGTGGGAGGCGCGGCCGCAGCAGACGGCCCCGTCGACGTCGCGCGAGATCCCAGTCGACGTCGCGCCCGCACCGGTGTCCCCGGTGAGCGCAGCGCCTGCTCCTGCTGCAGCGCCGTCGTCCACGGTCGTCGAAGCGCCGGCAACCCGTCGCGAGGCGCGGCAGTCGTTCCTCACTCAGGAGAGCGTGGAGGAGCCCGCGACCACCGGGTTCCGCGGGTTCCTCACCCGCGCTGGGCTCCGCATGGCGCCGTCGGCCGCGGAGCGGCTGCACCGGGAGCAGGTGCACCTGGTCAGCCAGCACCACGTCGGCCCGCGGACGATCATGCTCGCCAACGGCAAGGGCGGGGCAGGAAAGACCCTCGCCACCGTCTGCCTGGCGACGATCCTTGCCCGGTACTCCGGGGCAGCGACGGTCGCATGGGACAACAACCAGACCCGCGGCACGCTCGGATGGTCAACTGAGAGCGCCCGCCACGAAGCGTCCGTGCTGGACCTGCTGCCAGACATCGACCGCCTCCTCGGCACCAGCGCGCAGTCCGCCGACATGGCCTCCTACGTGCACCACCAGACCCGGGACCGGTACGACGTCCTGAAGTCCAAGCCCGACCTCCTCGCCTCCGGGCAGCGGTTCGGCGCCGAGACAGTCGACCGAGTACACAAGGTGCTGACGAAGTTCTACCGGCTCGTCCTCATCGACTCCGGCAACGACGAAACCGACCCGATGTGGCTCGCAGGGCTCGACCGCACGGACCAGCTCGTCGTCCCGACGACGACAGACGACAAGTGGTGCGAGTCCGCAGCGCTCCTGCTCGAGCAGCTCGTCGCGGCCGGCGGACGCTACAAGGAGCTCGCCGAGAACGCCGTCGTCATCGTCGGCGTCGAGACCAGCGACGTGAAGCCACAGAAGGTCGCCGAGCAGGTGCAGCGCTTCAAGGACGCCGGCCTTGGCCGTGACGTCCTCACGATCCCGTACGACGGCGGCCTCAAGGCCCGTGTCATCAACTACGACGCACTGCAGGAGCCCACCAAGCTCGCTTGGCTCGCTGCCGGCGCCGCCGTCGCCAAGGGGCTGTAGTCCGATGACGTGGAAGCGGGTGCTCGCAGTCCTCGCGGTCGTGGTGGTGATCGTCGCGGCGGTGGTCGTGGTGAAGGTCGCCGCGGAGCTGCAGCGCACGCACACCAACGCTGCTCAGACGACGACGCCGGCCCCGACGGGCTCGGCCGCGCCGACGTCGGACGACGTCGCGCACACCGTTGCCGACCACTTCTGCCAACCGGAGGTGACGAAGAGCGTCTGGCAGCGCTCGCTCACCCCGTTCCTGACGTCGGACGCGTGGCAGCTGTACTCAGCCGTGCAGCCGGGGAACGTTCCGTGTGCCGGCGTCCACGACGACGGCAAGCCGGTCGGGGATCAGCAGACGTCGACGGATCGTGCGTACCAGTTCACCGCGTCGACGGGTGGCCCAGTGACGGTGACGATGCATCGCGACACGAAGGCGGATCCGTGGCTGGCGTCGTACGTCAACGCCGGCGGACAGGAGTAGGCCATGGGCGGCAAGGGGAGCATGATCGCGATCGTCGCGCTGGCGCCGATCATCGGCGTTGTCGTGGTCGTGGTGGTGCTGTTCACGATCATCACCGGCGCGGGTGATGACGACGCCGCGGCCGCGACGTGCGGTGCGGTGGGCACCGTGTCCGGCACCGCGGTGTCGGTGCAGGAAGGAAACCTCCCGGCGAAGGTCGGCCCGTACTCGGGCGACCAGGTGAAGAACGCCGCGGCGATCATCTCGATCGGCAAGCAGCGGGGGCTGACCCGGCACGCGCAGCAGACCGCGCTCATGGCCGCGATGACCGAGTCCACCCTCAACAACCTCTCCGGCGGCGATCGCGATTCCGCGGGCTTGTTCCAGATGCGGCCGTCGATGGGGTGGGGCAGCCTCGCGCAGGTCACCAACATCAGCTACGCGATCAACCTGTTCTACGAGCGCCTGGTGAAGGTCCCGGGCTGGGACACGAAGACGCCGGGCGAGGCCGCGCAGGCGGTCGAGGGATCCGCGTTCCCCGACGCGTACGCGACGAAGTCTGCGTACGCGGTCGAGATGCTCAACGCACTGTCCGGCGTCACCGTGTCCACGGTCTCGCAGACCAACGAGGGCGCCACCTGCACCGCGGGCACAGCCGGTACCGGCGGTAGCGGCGGCGGGACGAAGAACACGCTGGCGGCCGGGGAGCAGCCCGCGACGGGGCCACACGCGGACCAGATCAACCAGGTCATCGCGTTCGCGAAGCAGCAGCTCGGGGAGGCGTACGTCCTCGGCGGCGCAGGCCCGAACGTGTGGGACTGCTCCGGGCTGACGAAGGTCGCGTACGCCGGCATCGGCATCAACATCGACGCCGGGCACTCCGCGACAACCCAGTGGCGCAACGGCGTCGCCCGCGGGCAGATGCACCCCCTGTCCGAAGTCCAGCCCGGGGACCTCATCTTCTGGGGCGGCAATGACGCCTGGCACGTCGGGATCAGCCTCGGCGGGGACATGATGATCGCCGCTCCGAAGGTCGGCGACGTCGTGAAGATCCAGAAGGTGTGGGGCACCCCGAACAGCCAGGTGTGGCGGCCCGTCGACGGGCTCTGACCCGCACACCCGCCAGCAGATCAACGAAGCGAAGGAGCACACCATGACAGCACTCACGCACCGCGTCGACGCGGCCGCGATGACGCTCGAGGACCTCGCCGCGCTCGAGGTGGGCACGACGATCACCTGGCGTGGCCAGGAGGCCGCATACGGGGTGCTGTTCTCCGCGCTCGAGGGGGAGGCGCCCCCGGACCTGCTCGCGCTCACCGCGCCGGCACACACGGTGGATCTGCTGCAGTACCAGCCCGATCACCACTACCGGCGCGTGGACGCCCTCACCCGGCCCTGCGGCAGTGTCGCCGCGGTGCTGGAACGTCTCGCCGCGCTCACGCCGGCGGATCCTGTGGTGCGATTCGCCGGCGGCCTGGAGCTCGACGGTGCCGGGCTGCAGGAAGTGCCGGCGGTCGCGCTGTGGACCGGACGGAAGCGCTGAGCATGTCGGGGATCAGCCGCGCGATCACCGGGACCGCGGAGTACGTGTACCAGGTCACCAGCGCCTACAAGAAGGCCCGACGGGAGCGGGACGAGGCGATCGTCGCATCGGTCGCTGTCCTCGGTCAGAAAGGCGCCGCGGAAGCGTCCGGGCTCTCCCGACGGCGCGTACGGCAACTGCTGCAGGAAGCCGAGTCGTGGGACCGGGAAGGGGACCCTCAATGAGACGCCGAACGAAGCAGCAGCTCGTGATCGCCGCGCTCCTCGTCGCGGCCGCCGGCGTCGGTGCCCTGGCTGGACCGTTCGTCCACTCGAGCACTGCGACCGGCGACGACGTCACGCCGGCGCAGCCTTCCTCCTCGAGTACGGTGTCAGCCGCCGCGGCCTCGGATGCGCTGCAGGATGTACACGCGTTGCCGCTGTCGGATGCGTACGTGCCGGGCTATGACCGGACCGCGTTCGGGCAGGCGTGGGCCGACGCCGACCACAACGGCTGCGACACCCGCAACGACGTCCTCCGCCGCGACCTGGTCGACGTCGTCACCAAGCCAGGCACCAACGGGTGCGTGGTGCTCTCCGGGACGCTGCAGGATCCGTACACGGGCCGCACGATCGCCTTCCACCGCGGGCCGACGTCGAGCCTCGCGGTGCAAATCGACCACCGGTGGCCGCTCGGGCTCGTGTGGCGGCACGGGGCTGCGTCCTGGACGCCGGCGCAGCGGGAAGCGTTCGCCAACGACCCGGCCGAGCTCGTCGCCGTCGACGGCTCCGCGAACGAGGAGAAGTCCGACTCCGGGCCGGGGGAGTGGATGCCGGCGAACGCCGACGACGCCTGCAGCTACGCGACGTCGTTCGTGGCCGTGGCCACGAAGTGGCGGCTGTCGATCGCCACCGCCGATGAGCACGCACTCGATCGCACCCTCACCGGGTGCACGACGCAAGGGAGCAAGTGATGCAGACGACGACGCCGGATCCGTTCCAGACGGCCCTCGAGCAGTTCCAGTGGCCGTGGTGGGGGACCCCGCTGATCGTCGTGGTTGTGGTCCTCGCGATCGCTGGCGGCGTGCTGTTCCTGGTGCGCTCGGCTGGTGGGAACGAGGTCGACAAGATGCAGCGGTACCTGCGGAAGGGGAACCGGTTGACGCCGGTGCTGTACCCGGCCCGGTTGAAGGCGACGCGGACGAAGCTGCACCCACAGGTGCGGGATCTGCCGGTCGGGCAGAAAACCGGGACGCTGGTTGGTGCGCGCTCGACGTGGGTGTGGCAGGGCTGGCGTGACGTCGCGACGTACATCTTCGGTACCGGCCGCGGGAAGACCAGCGCCCTCGTGGTGCGGCACATGCTCGAGGCTCCGGGGGCGGCGGTGATGACCACGAACAAGGTCGACGGCGTCAGCGAGGTCCTCGCCGGCCGCCAGCACGCGGGTAAGCAGTGGCTGTACGACCCGACGCAGGTGTACCGGCACAACAAGCACCCCGACTTCGTCTACAACCCGTTGGACGACGTGCAGAGTCTCACCGACGCGCAGGAGCTCGCCGCGATCTTCGAGGCCAGCACGAAGGACGCCGACAGCAAGAAGGACGCCCAGTTCGACTCGCAGGGCTTGGACCTCTTCGCGTACGCCCTGCTCGGAGCGAGGCTCGAGGGGAAGTCGCTGCGGCAGGTGTTCGAGTGGATCGTGAACCACCAGCACCAGCAGATCGCCGAAGTGATGGCCAAGCACGGGCAGATCGGTCCGAAGCTCGCCCTCGAGGGGATGAAGAACCAGCCCGACAAGACCCGGGGCAGCGTGTACGCCACCGCGCAGCGGATGGCGTCTGCGATCGCGAATGACGACCTGCTCGCGTGGGCGATGACGCCCGGGGTGCGGAAGTTCGATCCGGAGGCGTTCGTGCTCAGCAACGACACCGCAGTGCTGATCTCCCGAAATGGCCCCGGATCCGGCGGCGCGTTCGTGGCATCGCTGGTGCGCTCGATCGGCAAGGCCGGCGAGCGGGCCGCGTCGGCGAACGGTGGCCGTGTGCGGGTGCCGGTCGTGTTCGAGCTCGACGAGGCCGCGAACGTAGTGCGGTGGCCGGAGCTGCCGGACCTGGTCTCGTTCTACGGCTCGCTCGGCCTGGTGCTCGGCGTGTACTTCCAGGGGTGGTCGCAGATGGTGCGCGTGTTCGGCCAATCCGGCGCGGAACAGCTGTGGACCACGTCGCCGATCCGCGTCTACGGCGGCGGCGAGGATCCGCTCTCCCCGTTCCTCGAACGGTTCAGCAAGGGCATCGGCACCTACGACGAGTACACGACGAACCGCTCGCACGGACCGAACGGGTCGACGAGCTCGCGCACGCCGCGGACGAAGCCGATCCTGCCGGTCGACGTCCTGGCGCACCTGCCGGAGTGGCGGGCTGTGCTCTCGTCGACGTCGGTGAAACCCGTCCTGGTGCAGATGCGTCCGTGGTTCGAGGACAAGGTCCTGACCGCCATGGTCAATGGGCAGGACGTCCGCAACGGGAAGATCGTCAAGAAGACAACGACGTCCGAGACGACGACAACGACCGGTGCAGCGGCGGAGGGGGGTCCTCGTGTCGAGCCCGTTTGATCAGTGGCCTGCGGGATACGGGCCCGACGACAGGTACGGTGCCGGCGGAGACGAACCGCCTCCGTACGACGATCAGGACGCGCCGGTATCCGAGGACGTGTTGCCGCCCGTCGACGCGTCGAGCGGTGAGGTCGGTGGCGGCGGTCAGGGGAACGGGCCACGTCGACCGGTGGGATCCGAGTCGGATCCTGCGGAGCTGAACGTGTCCGAGTTCTTGACCTGGGTCGGATTGCAGCTCGGGCGGCAGGAGACCTACGGTGCTCTCGCCGCTGACAGCCCGGCGTGGTGCTCGGAGTGGTGGAAGCACCCGGAGGTTGTGGAACGGCTCATCGTCGCCTACCAGGCGTACGTGAAGGCGTCCAAGATGCAGCACGAGGGAGACATGCTCGCGCTATCCGCTTGGTGGGTGCAGCACTGGGACCACCACGCCCGCATCATCTTCGACGCTGCGTACGGTCCCTTCCGCGCCTGCGGCTACGACGGCCATCTCAGCAGATCAGGCGGGCGAGACACGTTGACGATAATTCCGCAGGACCCCCCGGAAGACTGGGAGCCGTAACCAGACGCCGCAATTCCCGCCCAGATACTGCGACGTGTGACCTTGTTCCACAATCGCGTAAACGGTAGCCGCCATCTCGCGTTACCGGCGGACGTCGATGACGACGCCGGGAAAAGTGGGACGGGGCAGCAGCACGTCCAGCGGGTCGCCGTCGTCTGGCTTGATCAGCGTCGTTGGCGGGCGGGGACGAGGGCGAAGACCATCCCGACCAGAGTGGCCAGAAGCCCCACGGCGACAATGACCGTCACCCACCCGGTCCAGACCGCGGGCGCGAACCAGATCATCAGCAGTCTCACCACGATGAGCGCGATGCTAGCCCCGACACCGGTGCTCACCGCTCGCTTCTTGTAGGTCATGTCCACAGCGGCAACGTACGTCGCACCGGCTGGTTCGACGTCCAACTCGGAGATGCGTCGCCGTCGGTTGTCAACATGTGTCTGGTCACTGACTCACCCGAGTGAAGAGGCCGGTTGTCGCTTCGGCCGGCGGCAAGTGCAGCGGCGTCTGGGTGATGTTGGTGCGCTCTTCGAGAAACGAAGGACCGGACGATCGTTTTCGTCCTGTACGACGCGAGCCGCTGAGCAACTGGCCTCGAACGCCGATGTGCTCGCGACCATGCGTGTGCCTTTACCGAGCCTGTTGCTATCACGACAACAGACCGCACCAGGTTGTCCTGCCTCTAGGTGGCGGGCGAGGGCAATCAGGCGGACGTTGAGACGGGGGAGTTCGAGAGCCCAGCGGAGGGGCCGCGTGTCAAGCGGACGGCGGCGACCTCGTATGGAGCAAGCCGAAGGAGCACTCCGTCGGGCCGCAGATCGATCCCGCCGTCGGCCGGATCGCCGAGGTACGTGGTCCGCTCCGCCGCGACGACGTCGATACCTACATGCATGTGGAGGGAGACGGGTTCGTCGACGACGGACTGCAGACGGACGACGGACTGCCGGTCGTCCGCGTCGGCGACGACCGACACGAGCCGGACCCGGTCGTCGTCCAGGGCCAACAGCTCCGCGGACGCCTGACCGTCACCACGGGGACCGGACGCCGGCACCGCCGCCAGGGGTCGGACCAGGTCGGCCGTGGTCTGCAGGGCGACCGCCTCGACCGCTTGTCCGGACGAGGCCCTGACCCCGACGGCGTACTCGAACGTCGCCGTGAAGCCCTGCTCGATCGGGAAGTTCGTGTCCCACACGTTGTTGTGCAGCCAGGAGTAGACCGTCGCCGAGCGGGACGGGCTCGTGCTCGCGGGGAACGGGGCGTAGGGCAGGGAGATGGTGCCGGGGTGGACCAGGGGTGCGTCCTTCGTCACCCAGACGACGGCGTCCCCACGGTCCTCCAGGCTGACCCAGTTGCGGATCGCGCGCATGTGCTGTGGTGCTCCCGGCACGTGCGGCAGGCCGTCACCGGTCACCCCGCCGGACACCTCGTAGCGGACGACGGGCTCGTCGGCGGCGAACGGGAACGCGAAGAACGCGCTCTCCTTCGTCCGCGTGACCGGCTTCTCGAGCCGGTTCGCGATGCGCAGCCGCGGCTCGCCGAGTCGCAGACGGAGCGTCACGGTGACGGCGTCGACGCCGGCCGCGGCGAAGCGGTAGACCAACCGCTCCTCGACCGCGTCCGAAACCCGCTCGACCAGGACCGCCGGGCCGCCGGTCGTGCGCGAGGCGAGCAGCTCGAGACGGTCCGTGCTCCAGAGCTTGTTGGCGAGGTGGTTCACACCGTTCCCGGAGGAGCCGTACTCGTCGTACACGTAGGCGTTGAAGCCGGCGGGAGCATGCTGCTCCACGATCTCGCGTCCCGTCGCACGCTCCACGACCGAGCTGATCGTCGATGTCTGCGGGTCGACCGTCACCCGGAGGTACTCGTTCTCGAGGGTGAACAACTCGGACAGTGGTGTGCCTAGCGTGTCGTGCCGTCGCGGCGGCTCGGGAGCGACCGAGGCGGGCAGGACGTCGAGCCGGACGAAGCCGAACGCCGGGACGTCGACGAGCTGGGCGCTGACCCAGCGCCCGGACTCGCGGTGCAGGACGTTCGACTGCGGGGCCTCGACGGTGGCGAGCTCTCGTCCGTCGCGCCCGTCGCGGAGGACGACGTGCGCGTCGAGCGGTACCGACGACTCCTTGAGCAGGAAGCGGACGACGCCTGTCCGCGTCGCCCCGGAGGCATTTGCCACGACGATCGACGTCAGGGCGTCGGTCGGCGCGGACACCGCACCGGCGAGGTAGACCAGGGCGTGCTCCTCGAAGTCGCGTCCACGCTGGTGGGCGGTGAGGGCCTGTGCGACCTTCCATTGCCACTGCCGCTCACCCGAGTCGTAGCCCTCGTCACCGTGCGTCCACGAGTTGCTCGCCCCCCAGGTGTGCTCGTTGAACATCGAGATCGCGTCGTAGGCGGCGTCCGCGTCCGCGCGTTCGGTCGGGACCGCCTCGTGGCCGAGCCACGCGGCGGCCTGCGAGAAGGACCGCGCGTCGCTGACGGTGGCCTGCGCCTCCCGGGTCAACGCCAGCGGGACGGCCGCCGAGCCGACGCCCTCGACCCACCAGTCGCCCCAGTCCCCCTCGACCGTGGTGAGTTCGTCGCCGTGGCGGGCCTCGGCCTCGGCGAAGAAGTCCTCGTTGGTCGACACGCGCAGGGTCGGCGAGGTCCACGTCTCGTTCCACCGGCGCACGACCTCCGACAGGTGCAGCCGCGCCGGACCGTTGTCGCCCATGAACCCCTGCGTGCGGAGGTGCAGGACGTCCCACGGGTACCCGGGCCGCCCTTCGGCGTCCTCGCCGTGCGCACCGAAGACGCCGGGCGGGAACGGGTACCCGCGGGTGGCGAGCGCAGTCAGGTACGCCGGCAGGTAGGCCTCCGCGGTCTCGTAGGACTCGGTGAGCCCGACCATCGGTCCCTCCATGTAGGCGAGGCCGTGCGGGCTGTCCGTCATCCAGACGACGACCGAGTTGCCGGCGGGTGTGCGCCACCGGAACATGCGGGGCAGGTCGAGCGCGCCGTTCTGGTGCGGCATCGACCGGCCCGCCCAGTTGTGCGCGACGGCGAGGTACCGGACGCCGACGTCGTGCAGCGCGTCGGGGAGGCCCGCCACCTGCCCCGGGACGTCCGTCTGCATGGCCGTGGTGAAGTCGATGCCGTACCGGTCGCGGATGCGTCGTGCCTCGCGCAGGAGCTCGTGCAGCTCCTCGGTCGAGCAGGTGTCGGTGTGCAGGTTGTACGGCATGGCGCTGAGCCCGATCGAGCCCTCCCGCACGAGCCGGACGAACTCCTCGACGGCCGCGGCAGGGCGGTGGCGCTCCCAGTCGGCGAACGCCCAGAGGGCCTCGACGTTCCAGCGGAAGCGCGACGCCTCCGGCCACTCGCGGGTGGCGGCGGCGAGCTCGACGGCGGAGTCCAGGTAGGACCGCTGTGAGGAGATGACGGTCGTTTGCGGGTCGGTGTACCCGAAGTCGAAGTGCGAGTGGTGGACGACGTGCACCGACCAGGGCCGCTGGGGCAGCAGCGTGAACGAGACGGTCTCGGACCCCGTGTACGGGAGCGCCAGGGTGACCTCGGTGGGCGTGTCGACGCGGCGGACGAGCAGGCGGACGGAGGTCGTGTCCGGAGCCGGCGACCGACCGACGACCCGGTCACCCTGGTCGTCGCGGAGCGTCACGGCGCCGACGGTCGCAGCGGCTTCGTCGTCGAACAGCAGCCGGACACTCTGCACCGGCACACCGTCGCGCTCGGTCTGCAGCGGCTCCGGGACCACCCGGACCCGGGTGTCACCGATCGTCGCGGTGACGACGGCGGCGCGGTCGAGCAGGCCGGCCCGCGCCTCGAGGTGAGACCAGGGCTGCGCGGAGATGAGGGCGGGTTCGGTCATCGGAGGGATCCCCTTCGGTGTGGCGGGTGTCGGGTGGCGGGTGGTTCGGGCCGTCGGCGTCAGGCCGTCGGGTTCAGGCCGTCGGGTTCAGGCCTCGGGCGAAGAAGCGCTGGAAGGCGAAGAACACGATGATCGTCGGGAGCGAGGCGACGAGGGCGCCGGCCAGCGCGACCGGCGGCCCGTAGGTGGAGTAGTTGCCGGTGAGGTCTGCGAGCGTCGCCATCACCGGTCGGATGTTCGGGCTGGACGAGAGCGTCAGGCCGAAGAGCAGGTCGTTCCAGATCCACGTGAACTGGAAGACGAACGCGGCGAGGAGCGCACTGGTGGACAACGGCAGGTGCACCTGGAAGAACATCCGGAACCATCCGGCGCCGTCGAGCGACGCGGCCTCGCGGACCTCGATGGGCAGGCCGGTCATGTGCCCCCGGACGACGAAGAACGCGAACGGGATCGTCAGGGCGACGTAGACGAGCAGCATGCCGTACTGGGTGTCGAACAACGACGCGGCGGCGAACCCGGTGAATAGCGGCGACAGGAACGCCTGCAGCGGCAGGATCGTCCCGATGTAGATCACCCAGAACCAGAAGGTCGGGCGCTTGATCGGCATGATTGTCACCGCGAAGGACGCCAGCGCCGCGATGAGGACGGCGGCCCCGGCTCCGACGACGGAGTACAGCAGGCTGTTGAGCATGCCCTGCCCCACGTTGGCGTTCTGGAACGCGATGCGGATGTTGTCGAACAGCGACCACGAGGTCGGCCACCACGACGGGGTGCCGGAGTAGTCGGCACCCGCGGTGAACGCGTTGACGACGAGCAGGTAGGACGGGATCAGCCAGATCAGGGACACCACCGTCAGCACGACGGCGAGGATGCGGCGGGAGGTCTTGGTCATCTCGGGGCTCCAGCGCTAGTCGGTCGGACGGAGTTGACGACGGAGGTAGGCGTACGAGGCGACCACGACCACGATGGTGAGGAACACGGCGACCGCGGCGCCGGAGCCGTAGCGGGAGAGTGTGAACGTCTCGCGGTACATCGTGAGTGCCAGGGTCTCCGACGCCGTGCCCGGACCGCCGTTGGTGAGCAGCAGCACCTGGTCGAACACCTTGAGGCTGCCGACGATCGAGATCCCGACCACGACGACCGTCATCGGCCTGAGCTGCGGGAAGGTGACCGCCCAGAACAACCGCCAGCCTGAGGCCCCGTCGATCTGTGCGGCCTCGAGCGTGTTCGGCGGGATCGACTGCAGGCCGACGAGGAACAGGATCACGCATGCCCCGGTTGCCTGCCACGTGGTCGCGACGATCATCATCACGGTGTTGAGCGGCCACTGCAGCAGCCACTGCGACACCAGCGGGTCGAGGCCGATCTGCCGCAGCAGCGTGTCGAGCCCGCCGTCGGTGGTGAGCATGAACGTCCAGACCACCGCCGTCGCGGAGCCCGAGATGGCGTAGGGCAGCACGATCGCGAACCGGGCCAGTCCGCCGAGCCGGAGCTTCCACGTGCCGACGGCGATGGCGAGGCCGATGCCGACCGGCAGGAGCAGGGTCCCGACCACCCAGAGGAAGGTGTTCAGCACGGACTGCCCGAACGCCGGGTCCGCGAACATCGACCGGTAGTTCTCGATGCCGACCCAACTGCGCGTGAAGCCGTTGTCGTTGAAGAAGCTGCGGTAGAGGGTGAACGCGAACGGGAGGACCAGCAGCAGCACGACGAGTGCGACCGACGGCGCGAGGAACACTCCGCCGGTCAGCCGCGCGCGGAGCGGCGTCGGCCGGGTCGGGGTGGTACGTGGCGGGCGTCCGGTCCGGGCCTGCGGGTCGACGGCCGCGTCGGGGACCGGTGGCTGGGTGAGGGTCATGCGGCGTTCCAGGTCTTCCACTCGGTCCGGGCGCGGTCCTCCATCGACCGCAGGGTGGTGGTGCCGTTCGCCTTGGACGGGTTCACCATGAAGGCGCCGAGGTCGGCGACGTTGCCCTCGACGAGCGGCGTCGGTGAGGCTTCCCAGTAGCGGGTGAGTTCGACGGGACGGGTGGCGGCGATGTCCGCCGCCAAGTCCTTCACGAGGTCCGACTCCGGCAGCGCCTTCGGATTGGGGCTGGTGTCGCCGAGGAAGCCGACCCAGGCCGTCTGCACGTCCGTGGCGAGCCAGTTCTCGGCGACCTCGACGGCCGCGCGGTGCCGGTGCGCCTTGACCGGCACCGAGAGCGAACCGCTCTCGACGACGATCGCGGGGTCGGTCGACCCGCGCGGGGGCACCCGGAAGAACCCGATGTCGTCGTCCGTGAGACCGTTGGCGAGCAGGGTGTTCGCGAACCACGTGCCGTAGAGCATCATGCCGAACTGCCCCTTCTTCACGAGTCCGGGCAGGTCGTTCGAGGTGACGTCCGGCGCTGAGAAGAAGCCGTCGGCGTACATGCCCGACCAGAGGTCTATCGCCTGCGCCGCCGGGTCCTCGGTGTAGCTCGCCTTGTTCGTGGTGACCGCCTTGTAGTAGTCGGGGTCGATCGAGGCGAGCAGCTGCATGAACCAGATCTCGGCCTCCCACGTCGTGGCGCCGGGCGACAGGAACGGTGTGACGCCGGCGTCCTTGAGCGTCTGGGCTGCGTCCATCACCCCGTCGAAGGTGGTGGGGACCTGGATCCCATTCTCGGCGAACGTTTTCTTGCTGTAGAAGACGGCGTAGTAGCTCTTGTAGAGCGGGACGCCGTAGGCCGTGCCGCGGTAGCTGAAGGACTCGCGCTGCGCCGGGTCCACCCAGCCGCGCCCGACGGCGGCGTCCCAGACCGGGTTGAGGTCGGTGAGGATGTCGGCTCGGGCGATGTCCTGCAGCCGGTACCCGTTCGTCCACTTGATCAGGTCGGTCGTGCTGTCGGTCTGCGCGGTCATCCGGATCACCTGTCCGTAGTTTGCGACGCTGGCGACGGAGCGTGAGGTGATGCGGTACCCGATCCGACGCGCGAGCACGGCCGATGCTGCCGCGTACCCCGGGCCCCAGGTCGGGTTGTCGCTGTTCAGCGTGACCGTACCGGGAGCGGAGGGGCGGGTGTCGGAGCCGCGGGCACACGAGGCGAGCGCCATCGCGAGCAGGCCACCGCCACCGACTGCGAGCGCGGTGCGTCGGGTCACCGCGGGCCCGCTGAAGAAGGGGTCGGGCATCGTTCGTTCCATTCGCCAGTGAATTGATAACGTTACCAAACTGAGCTTACACACCACAGACCCGTCCGCAAGGGGTCGGTCCGGTACAAATGACACATGGAGGCAGCCGAGGGTCCGGATCCGAGCAGGACTCCAACCCGGAAGCCGGCGATGACCGTGAAGGACATCGCGCGGCTCGCCGAGGTCAGCCCGATGACCGTCTCGCGCGTGCTCTCCGGCGGCAAGAACGTCCGACCGGCGCTCCGGGAGCACGTCGAACGCGTCGTCGCCGAGCTCGGCTACCACCGCAACGAAAACGCCCGGAGCCTACGTCCTGGACAACGCTCCGGCCTCGTCGGCGTGCTCATCACGAACATCGGGAACCCGTACTACGCGGGCGTCGTACAGGGCATCGAGCAGGTGGTCGCCGCCACCGGGCGCCGGATCCTGGTCGCGACGACGAACGAGGACGCCGACCTCGAACGACAGCTGCTGTCGGACTTCCTGGGCCGGCAGGTGGAGGGCCTGGTGGTCGTGCCGGTCGGTCAGGACACCGAACGGTTCACGACCGCCCGGCTCAACGACGCCCCCTTGGTCCTCGCCTCGCGCACCGTCACCGACGTCCCCGCCGACACCGTCCTCATCGACGACGTGCACGGCGCGCACGACGCCACCGCGCTCATGCTCGACGACGGCCACCACCGGATTGCCTTCCTCGGCAACAAGGTGACAGTGTCGACCGGACAGCGCCGGCTCAGCGGCTTCAAGGACGCCTTCGCCGAGCGCGGGTCCGTCGTCGAGGCCGATCTGGTCGTACTAGGCCTCCAGGACACCGACAGCGCCGAGCTCGCGATGCGCGACCTGCTGACTATGCCGGACCCACCGACGGCCGTTTTCGCGGCGAACAACCGGATCAGCATCGGAGCAATCCGGGCGATCGCGAAGGCGATCGCCGACGGCACGGTAGCCTCACCGCCGCGATTTTCCGCCTTCGACTCGTTCGACTTCGCCGACATGGCGCCGTTCCCGCTGTCCGTGATCGACCATGATCCCACGGAGCTCGGCCGTGTGGCCGGGGAGATGCTGTTATCGCGCCTGGACGGCACTGCTGACAGCAAGCCACCGCGACTGGTCGAGTTGCCGGTCCACCTCGTCCATCACTGACGGCTGGGAAGCCCGACTTGCATGGACGGGGCTCAGCGGCGGTAATGTGAAGCCCAGGGCTTGGTAACGTTATCAACTCGAAAGGGGTCACATGTCCACCTTCCTTCCTCCCGGGGTGACGGCCGGCCAGTACGACAAGACGCCGACAATTGACCTCCCCGGCGGACATCCAGTTTGGTCGGGCGCCTCTGCCTGGGCCCACTTGGCGACCGTGCTCGCGGATTCGGCGGGACACACCCTCGCCGTCGACACCTACCCCGGCAGCGACCTGGACGGCCTCCGCCGTGAGTTCGCCGCCGCTGCGCCGGACGCGATCTTCATCGACGTCGAGGACGCCGCCGCCCTGCCGAAAGCGCTCATCGAGGAACGCATCGTCGGCAATTTGACCGACGACCGCGTGTTCGGCGTCCTCGGTCACCAGGTGCTCGCCGACCTCTACGACCCCGACCGCCTCGCCGCCGTCGCCGAACGCGTGAGGAGTGCCGACCGTCCCGTCGTGGTCTACGGCTGGGGTGCCACCCTCGTGCCGGTCGACTTCGACGCCGTCGTGCTCGCCGACCTGGCGCGCTGGGAGATCCAGCGACGACAGCGTGCCGGCGCGCCGAACTGGCGCGCGGACAACGGCGACGAGGACCAGCTCCGGAAGATCAAGCGCGCCTACTTCGTCGAGTGGCGCATCGCCGACCGGCACAAGCGCACCCTGTTCGACCGTATCGACCTGCTGCTCGACGCGAACGGCACGATGGCCGACGCCAAGCTCATTGAGGGCCGGACGTTCTCGGCAGGACTCGAGACCGCCAGCCGGCGACCGTTCCGTGTCGTGCCGTTCTTCGACCCCGGGGTGTGGGGTGGGCAGTGGATGAAGGAGGTCCTCGAGGTCGGGGATGCCGACAACTACGCGTGGTGCTTTGACTGCGTGCCGGAGGAGAACAGTCTGCTCTTCCGCATCGGCGAGACGGTCGTCGAGCTCCCGGCCCTCGACCTGGTGTTCCGCCATCCGCGCGAGCTGCTCGGACGGAAGACCCATGCCCGGTTCGGTGCGGAGTTCCCGATCCGCTTCGATTTCCTCGACACGATGTCTGGCGGCAACCTTTCCCTGCAGGTGCACCCCCTGACTGACTATATGCAGAACACGTTCGGGATGCCGTACACGCAGGACGAGAGCTACTACCTGCTCGACGCGACGGACGACGCCGTGGTCTACCTGGGGCTCCGCGACGACGCCGACCCCGAGGCGATGCAGGCCGCACTCCGGGCCGCGTCGAGCGGTGGAGCGCCGTTCGTCGCCGAGGAGTACGTCAACACGTTCCCGGCGGCGAAGCACGACCACTTCCTCATCCCCGCGGGGACGGTGCACTGTTCTGGCGCCGACTCGATGGTCCTCGAGATCTCGGCCACCCCGTACATCTTCACCTTCAAGATGTGGGACTGGGGTCGGGTCGGACTCGACGGCATCCCGCGGCCCGTGCACCTCGACCATGCGTTCGCGAACATCCAGTGGGACCGCAGGACGGACTTCGCACGCGACGAACTCGTCGACCAGGTGACCGAGGTTGCTCGCGGGGACGGTTGGGTCGAGGAGCGCACCGGACTCCACGAGCTCGAGTTCATCGAGGTCCGGCGGCACTGGTTCGAGGGCGTCGTCCTGCACGACACCGACGGGACCGTCAACGTCCTCAACCTGGTGGAGGGCGCCGAAGCGGTCGTCGAGAGTCCGGACGGAGCGTTCGAGCCGTTCGTCGTGCACTACGCCGAGACGTTCATCGTGCCGGCGAGCGTCGGCCGGTACACGATCCGCCCGTGGGGGCGCGGCGAGGGACAGCGCCTCGGGACGGTGAAGGCCTCGGTGCGCGGGACCGGACTCAGCGACTGACGCACCGCGGCACGCCGCACCGCCGACGTCCCCCTCAGGGGCTGCGGCGGTGCGGCGGTGGCAGGTGGTCCGGGCGGCTGCTGGATACTCCTCCGGCCTCAGCGCGGAGTGGCCCCGCGTTCCCAGTGGACCGCTGCGCCCACCAGCGGGGCCCGCGACCCGAGGTCCGCCGGCACGACGACGGGAGCGCTCACCCCCACCGCTGCAAGGCCGTCCCGGAACCCTGGCCCGACGACGTCCCACGAGCGCGCGATCGATCCGCCGACCACCACCGTGTCGGCGTCGAAGCGCTCGATCCAGGGCCCGACGGCGACGCCGAGGGCCCCCAGCGCGGCATGCAGGACCTCGACGGCGAGCGGGTCCCCGGCCCGGGCGCGGGCGCAGATCTCCTCGACGGGCAACTCTTGTCCGGACCGGTCGCGGAAGGCGCTGCGGAGCGCTGGCGAGGACATCGTCGCCTCAAGCGGGCGTCCACTGATCGTCAGTCGGTGCACTTCGCCGTGCGCTGGGACCAGAGGGCCGGAGTCGATCTCGACCCCGGCGTCGAGGAACGATGACCCGACGCCCGTCCCCAGCGTCAGGCAGACCATCCGGCGAGATCGTGATCCCGCGCCGACGGCCCACTCCCCGATGCCGTAGGCCACGGCGTCGTTGCAGAACCGGACGTGATCGCGAGCGACGCCGAGCCGGTCGGCGAACGCACCGCGGAGGTCCACACCGGCGAGCGAGGCGAACTTGTCGACACCGGCGAAGGTCCCCGTCCCGGACGCGTAGTCGAACGGCCCGGGCATCGCGACAGCCCACCCGCGCAGCGGACAGGTAGCCGGGGTACCGGCCTCCCTGCCGACGGCAGCGGCGGCGAGGGCCTCGACGACTGCGCGCGCCGGTGCGGCGAGCTGGTCGAGCAGGACGTCGCGCGGAGCGTGCGGATCGATTTCCGCAGCGCGCTCCGCCCGCGTTCCCCCGGCCTCCAGACCGGCGGCCGCGGCCCTGAGGTCGGTGAGTGCCGGAGGGTCGACGACCGCGGCCGTGACGTGGCTCCCGCCGACGTCCATGACGCCAACGGGAGCCCGTTTGGTGCTGCGCAACCTGTTCAACTCACCCGGCCGAGCCGGTCTGCCGACCACCCCAGGACGGCGAACACCTGCACCATTGCAGCCTGGTCGAGCGTCGCGGCGGGACGCGCCCATGCCGGGTCGCCGCCGCCGCTCGGCTGGAAGTGGAACAGGCCGGTGTCGGTGTCCCGGTTGTCGCGCCAGGTGGCGGTGGCGTACTGCTCGATCGCAGTGCGGTAAGCGGGGTCGTGCTGGACGGAGTCGAGCAACAGCAGGTCCTTGAAGTAGAAGGCGTTGAAGACCGCGGGCTGCTGCTGCAGGCGGTTCTCGGCGGTCCAGTACCGGAGCGACGCCCGGGCCGCAGTGGTGGCCTGCTGCAGGTACTTCGGGTCGTCAGTGGTGCGGTACAGGATGGTGGCGGTCGCGATCATCGCGCCGGAGTTGTAGGTCCAGAGGGTCGAGTCGACCCTTCCGTCGTCGGCGATGCTGTTTCGGTACAGGCCGGCGGACTCCTTGAGGCACCTGTTGTTCCAGTTGTAGGCCTTGGTGCTCCACCGCAGGTAGGCCGACTCCCCGGTCTCCTCGTACAGGTGGGCTGCGAGCTGGGCGGAGAGCCCGGTGACGTTCGCCGCACGGGTGGTGTTGTCGGTCCGGTCGATCCAGTCCGAGCCACCGGGGCAGGTCAGCGCGGTGTCGGTGTTCCACCCCCGAGCGGCGATGTCGAACGCCCCACGAGCACGGTCGAGGTACTCGGGGTCGGACGTCGCCTGGTACTGGCTGATCAGGGAGAGGCCCACCACGGCGTTGTCGTCGTAGTAGACGTCGCCTCCGGTGCCGAGCGGTGCCGGGAGGTACGACTCGTACCCGGCGCGTCCGCCCGCCTTGACCGCGTGGTACCGCTCGAAGCCGTCTACGCGTGCGGCGGCGACGTTCGCGTAGGCCGGCCCGACACCGTCGATTCCCTGCAGGTCGAGGGCGGCCTGTGTCGCTTCGCGGTACTCCCAGAGGAACGAGTACGGGTTGCCCGTACTCGTGTCGGTGTTCTCCCGGTACAGCCCGTGGCCCGCAGCGCCCGTGTACAGGTTGTCCTGCATGGCGTCGTAGGTGGCGCTTGCGCGCTGCTGCCAGACCGCGTCCGGCGCCGCTTCGGCGGTGTCGGACGCCCGCGGGACCCCGGACACGACGACGCCGAGGACAACGGCCGCGGCGGCGATCTTGATAGTGCGCATCGAACACGCTTTTGCAGAACTAAGCATCTTTGCTCCTCTTCCGACTGGTATCGTTACCATACAGGGTTCGATCGTAGGTTCTACTTCAGCTCTGACGCTCTGAGCAGGAGCTTGCCACCGGTACGTCGTCGTCCGGAACCTCGGTCGACCGGAACTGGTGCGGCTGTACGTCGTCCTGGGGGCTGAAGCGGTTGATCCGGCCCATCCGGCCCACCGCTACTTCGCCGACCGTGAGGTCCGCATCTACCACGGCTTCGAGGTGAGTCTGAGTTGGAAGAGCAACGGGGCCCTGGCGGCGCGCGAGCTGATGTCCTTCTGGACAGGGCTGGAACGCCAGTGGGTGATGAACCCCTCGGTTGACTTTCTCGCCGTCTGGGACCACTTCGCGGATCGGTTCTTCCTGACGGACTGACGCAGTCATGGACCACGCCCGGTAGGGCATTCCGGCGGACGAACCTTCCTTCAACAGCGACTCCAGTTCGACGTCACCTTACTGACCGGTGCAGTCGGTGACGACTACTGCAGTCTCTCGGTTGGGTCGAGGCGGATCTCGCCATCGGTCAGGTCCGGGTGAGGTGGTGTTCGTGGGCGTAGATGGCTGCGGCGATGCGGTTGCGGAGGCCGAGCTTGGTGAGGACTCTGGCGACGTGGGTCTTGACGGTGACTTCGCCGATGCCGAGCGATGCGGCGATCTCGGCGTTTGACTGGCCTTTCGCGACGAGGAGGAGCACCTCGTTCTCTCGCTGGGTGAGGTTCGGGAGTGTGCGCCCGTCTGGTGTGCGAAGTGGCCCGGTGGGGAGTTGCGGTGCGAAGCGGTCGAGGAGGAGCCGCGTGATGCGGGGCGCGGTCACGGCATGGCCGACTGCGACGGCGCGGACGCCAGCGAGGAGTTCGGCGACCGGCGCGTCTTTCAGGAGGAATCCGCTGGCACCGGCACGGAGTGCGTGGTAGGCGTACTCGTCGAGGTCGAAGGTGGTGAGGATCAGGATCTTCGCGTCGGGGTCTTCGGCGAGGAGTCGTCCGGTGGCTTCGAGGCCGTCCATGCCGGGCATCCGGATGTCGAGGAGGATCACGTCCGGGCGAAGCGTCTGCGCCAGCCGGATGGCGGTCCGCCCGTCCGGGGCCTCGCCGACGACGGTGATGTCCTCTGTGCCGTCGAGGATGAGGCGGAATCCCATCCGGATGAGGGCCTGGTCATCGACGAGGAGCACGCGGATCGTCATGCTCGTGCTCCTTCGGGCCGGACTGCGAGGGGGATCGAAGCAGCGATCCGCCATCCGCGGGTGCCATCGGGTCCGGCGTCGAGGATGCCGCCGAGCTGTCTGACGCGTTCTTCCATCCCGACCAGACCGGAGCCTCCGGCTCGGGTCTCGTGCGTGCCTCCGGTGCCGTCGTCCTCGATGCTCAGGACGAGCTCGTCCCGCGAGGCCGCGATCGTGACGTTGAACGTGGTCGCGCTCGCGTGCTTAAGGGTGTTCGTGATGGCTTCCTGGGCCACCCGGTACACGGCGACCCCGATGGCTGCTGGAACTCGGTCGACGGCGCCATGGGTCTGCAGGGTGGCGCGCAGGCCGGCTGCGGTGACGAGGTCGAGCAGCGCCGGTACCCCGTCGATGCTCGGCGTCGGCAACAGTCCATCGTTCGCTCGGATCGTGCCGACCGCGTGACGGGTGTCGGCGAGGGCCGTGCGGGCAGTGCGTTCGATCAACTCGACGGCCTCGTCCACGCGCTCCGGTTGCCGAGCCGCCCTGCCGGCGATGGCCGCCGCGAGGGTGACGATCACGGCGAGGCCGTGGGCGATGACGTCGTGCATGTCCCGCGCGATCCGATTGCGCTCGTCGGCGACCGCGAGCAGCGTCTGCTGCTCACGATCACGCTGTGCCCGTGCGCTCTGCTCCTGCAGGACCGCGACCACGCGGCGGTGGTTGCGGACCGAGGCACCGCAGGCGGTCGCCGCGAGGACGAACACGGTGAGGACGGTCAGCATCTCGGTGACGAGGAGCCCGTGCGGCCACGTGACGGACGCGGCCACCGCACCCACCTCGGCGATCCCGACCGTGACCGCGGTGTCCCGCACCGGGCGGTGGGCGGCGACCGTCGCCAGCGCCATCAGCACGCTCACGTCCGCCGCGAGTTGCACCCCGATCGACCACTGCACGGCAGCGACGACGCTGATGCCGAAGAAGACAGCCATCGGCCATCGTCGACGCACACTCAGCGGCGCGATCATCGCCAGCGACAGCGTGACGTACGCCACGAGCAGCGGATCACCGACCCGGGCGTGGAAGACCAGTTGCGGTGTCACCGCGACGGCGAGAGCGCCGGCGGTGACGGCATCCGCGACGATCGGGTGCTCCCGCCACCACCGCCGCACCGTGCGGTTGTGACCGAGGACCATCACATCCCGCTGCCGTCGAAGAACGCGGCCAGGGCGGGTGCCGTGTCCGCGACGGTCGACAGGTTCGCCAGGAGCACGATCCCGAGGAACAACAGCATCCCGGGGAGCAGGATCCCACCGCCGGCGAGCACCCGGCGGAGACGCCGATCGGCCTTCGGGGTCCGGGCCCGCTGTACCCAGATCGCCGCTGTCCCGGCGATGACCACGATGATCGCGGCAACCGCGGTCACGACGAGCGCTGCGTGGTAGCGGCGGAAGTCATCGATGAGTGCGGCCAACGGCGGGGTCATCGTCCCGGACGCGAGCTCACCGCGGACCTGAAGCACCGAGGTGCCGTCCATTGGGAGGAAGTTCAGCACCGATGACAGCGGCGCCACTGCCCCCTGCACGTTCGCCATCACGACCAGCAACACGACCGGGGCGATCGGAGCCCCCAGGACGCCGACCAGGAACAGCCCGATGCGATGCCCCCGCGATCGTGCCCGTGCGAACGCGGCCCAGACCCGTTGCCCGACCGGGACCAAGACGACCAGCAGGGCGACCGCGACGACCGCCTTCACGACGTGGAACACGGCCCAGTACGACACCGCGGCGGCCAACGGCGAACTCGATGTCCGCCCGGACCCCACCCACTGCGCGAATCCAGAGGCCACGGCTCCGGGAAGCGCCGCGACGGACAGGTGCGTCCCCGATGCCCAACCGGCGATCGCCGCTGGCCACACGACCACTGCGATCGTCAGCGCTCCTGCCAACGTGAACCACACCACCCCACGGCGATCCACAGTTGCCGGCATGTTCGTCATCGTCATCATCACCCTCCACCACGTCGGGTGCATCCCGACGAGACAACGGTAGGGAGCGCGACCACACCGCCGCGTCCTCCCCAATCACGAGATGTGACGTCGGCGAACCTCCTCCTCGGGGAGGGCCCGGCGCACGACCCAGCACGGCTGTACGGAAGCGTTCCCTGCTCAATCCCAGCCCGGCTCCCTGACGTCCGCGAATGCGGGTCTCTCGAGGTAGCAAGATTCCGACCTTCGGTCGCCGCGCAGGCTTGGATTCTGTGACCGCCGACTGCGAGAGCGGTCCGGCTCACGTCGACGGGGGAGAGCGGGCCGGTGCTTCTCGAGGTCGCGGCGGCCTGAATCCGTTCGGGTAGGGATCGGCTACCGGGTGTAGGAATGTTCAGCTCTCGATCGGTGCGGCGAGGGCCTCGTCGATGCCATGTGCGGCGCGGATGGGCATGGATTCGGCCACGGCTTGCGAGTCTTCGTTCGCGTCGATGTCGACGACCTTTCCCCACTTCATCTGGACGACGTGGACGCCGTGGTTGACGAAGCGGGAGCCGTCGGGGAGTGTTTCGGCGTTGTCCCAGCGGATGATGATGTGCGTGTTCCAGGGGCCGCCCTTGACCCAGATGTCGCGGATGGTGAGGGTGAGGTCGGGGGCGACGCGGCCGAGTCGCTGGAACCAGGCGCGGAGGGCGTCGATGTCGTGACGTTCCCCGCCGATGGTGTGGTGTCCGCCGAAGCGGTGGTGGATGTCCGGGGTGCAGCCAGCGAGGACGGCTTCGTAGTCGCCGGCGTTGACGCGCTGGAAGTTCCGGATGGCGATTCGCTTGATGATGGCGGAGTACATGGGGGTTCCTTTCCTCATGCTTGACGGTGTCAAGCGCTGAGATGAGTATGCCCCGAGCGCTTTACGGTGTCAAGTGCCAGTCCGAGATCGACCGACAGTCAGTCGCTGGTCGTGATGCGGGCGTCGAAGACCTCGGTCAGGTCCTTCGCGATCTGGGCCGTGGCGTCGGGTGAAGCCGCACCGGTCGCGGCCTGCAGCGCGCCGTCGCGTGCGAGAACCACGAGCCCGTGTGCGAGCGCCCAGCTGATCAATGACATCTGGGGCGTGCCGCGAGGGGTCAGCGGGCCGCCACCCGTGATCTCGGCGACCGCACTGGTCAGCTCACCGATCGCATCGTGCTGTGCCTGCAGGAGTTCCGGGTCATCTGCGTGGAGATCGCCCGGGCTGAACATGAGGTCGAACAGTGCCGCATTCTGCAGGCCGAAGTCGATGTACGTGTGCCCGACCGCGGCGAGCGGCTGGGGGGTGGCAGCCTGCCGGACCGCGCGCAGCGCACTCGTGAGTGCGCGGAACCCCTCCGTCGCCAGCACCGTCAGCATGCCGGCCTTGTCCCGGAAGAAGTACTTCGGCGAGGCATGGGAGACCTCAGCCCGTCGAGCGACGGCGCGCAGGCTGATCGACGCGCGCCCGTGCTCGATCAGCTCGATGCGCGCGGCCTCCAGAAGTGATTCGCGGACGGACCCGGATGTGGTGGTGGTGTCAGACATGCGTCCAGTCTGACGCCCAAGAATTGACAGTGTCAATCTGCGCGGCGTCCACTGCTTGACAGTGGCAAGTCTTTGGTGCAGAGTCGACCTACTGCTTGACACCGTCAACTTCTGGAGGTCCTGATGTCCGCACGACGTATCCCGGTCCCACTCGCCATTGCCGCAGCCAGTGTGCCGATGTTCATGGCCACGCTGGACAACCTGGTCGTCACGACCGCGCTGCCCGCGATCCACGACGCGCTTGGGGCGAGCCTCGAGCAGCTGCAGTGGGTGACGAATGCGTACACGCTCTCATTCGCCGCCCTGATGCTCTTCGCCGTCGGCCTCGGAGACCGCTATGGGCGCCGGACCATGTTCGTGTCCGGCATCGTCATCTTCGCCGCAGCGTCGGCCGCAGGAGGACTCAGCACCACCATCGGAGCGCTGATCCTGGCCCGCGCGGTGCAGGGCATCGGTGCCGCGGCGGTCCTACCGCTGTCGCTGACGTTGCTCGCCGGCGCAGTGCCAGCACGGACCCGACCCCTCGCGATCGGGATCTGGGGAGGCGTCAGCGGCCTGGGCATCGCACTCGGCCCCGTGGTCGGCGGCGCACTCGTCACCAGCTTGAATTGGAACGCCATCTTCTGGATCAACGTCCCCATCGCCGTCCTGGCTGTCCCGCTGGCGCTGCTCGCGCTACCCAACAGCTTCGGCGCGCAAGTCCGCTCGGACGTGCTGGGTGTCATCCTCGCCTCGACGGGCATCGTCAGCACGATCTTCGGCGTGGTCCGCGGCAATGACGCGGGCTGGACCAGCGCCGAGGTGCTGGCTGCCCTGATCGCCGGTGTCGCCCTGCTGATCGTGTTCGTGCTGTGGGAGTCCCGTACGGCGTCCCCGTTGCTGCCCCTGCGGCTGTTCCGGATCCGGTCGTTCAGTGCCGCGAACGTCATCGGCCTCGTGTTCAGCTTCGGCACTTTCGGATCCGTGTTTCTGCTCACCCAGTTCCTGCAGATCGTGCAGGGCCACACCGCACTCGTCGCCGGCCTGATGACCATGCCCTGGACCCTCGCCCCGATGTTCCTCGCCCCCATCGCCGGGCTCATGGCTCCTCGCGTCGGCACCCGCACCCTCATCGTCGCCGGCCTCGCCTTCCTGGCCCTGGGGATCGGCTGGCTCGGCGCCACCCTCACTGCCGATGTCAGCTACTCCACCCAGCTGCCCGGCTACATCGCAGCCGGCGTCGGGATGGGGCTGGTCTTCGCGCCACTCTCCACCACCGTCCTCCAGGACACCACCGACGCCGACCACGGCAAGGCGTCGGGCGCGAACTCCACGATCCGAGAGATCGGCGTCGCCCTGGGTGTCGCCGTCCTCACTGCAGTGTTCACCGGTGCCGGCGGCACCCTCACGCCGACCGGGTTCACCGCCGCAGCGCAACCCGCGATCATCGTCGGCGCCGCCGTCGTGGGCGCCGCCGCCATGCTCGCCCTGCTCCTACCTGGCCGCACCGTCCCCGCAGCGGAACGTGCGCTCCCCGCGTCGACCGTGGCCGAAACTCTTGGCGCCACACCTCAAGCGGCAGCCGCGTAAGCCAACAAGAATTCTCTCCATTCAGTTGACACTGTCAATTACCTCGGGCAGACTGGTGCTACTTGACACCGTCAACCAACCGAAAGGCTCAGTCATGACCGTCATCACCACCACTCGTTCAATCGCCTCCCGGGGCAGCGTCCGATCGATCGCCTCCGCGGCATCGCGTGGGTCCATCGCGTCGGCTGCCAGCGCCGGCTCAGCCGCATCGGCAGCGTCGTTCGGGTCTGCGTTCAGCGCCGCGTCGTTTGGGTCCGCGTTCTCGTTCGGGTCCGCGTTCTCGTTCGGCTCGCTGTTCTCGATCGGATCCGTCGGGTCCGTGCTCTCGATCGGTTCCGTCGGGGAGTTCGGTGCCGTGTTCGGTGTCCCGGTACTCCCGACCCTGCTCCGCGCCGCCGGCCTCGCCGCGTAGCTCGCCCCTCCACCTCGAACCGGAGCCGACCATGACCATCGCCTACTGGATCGTCGCAGCACTACTGGCCCTGTTCTACCTCTACTCAGGCGGCATCAAACTCTTCCGCACGAAGGAACAGCTCCGCCCGATGATGGCCTGGGTCGACACGATCCCGACACCCGCCCTCCGAACCATCGGCGCGCTCGAGGTCGCCGGCGCTCTCGGCATCGTCCTCCCACCGCTCACCGGAATCGCACCCGACCTCGCCGTCGCCGCGGCGATCGGACTCGTCTTCATCCAGCTCGGCGGCATGGCCCTCCACCTCCGGCGCGGGGAAGCCCGCGTCCTCGGACTCAACGCCGCACTCCTTGCTGCGGCGGTCGCAACCGCGGTCCTCGCCGCACTGCTCCGCTGACCACTGCCCCGACTCAGAACGGACACCCCATGTCGAAAAACAACACGACGTCGATCGTGGACGGACGCTCCGCCGCTCCGCGGGCCAAGCGCACCGCAGCCCGCATGATCCACCTCATCGCCGGAGGGCTCCTGGGGCTCTTCATCTACGCCCCACCCACGTTCGCCGAACCCCTGCGGCTCTTCCTGCAGTTCGTCGTCATCCCGGCTGCCGTCATCACCGGTGTGTTCATCTGGAAGCAAGCAGCCATCCGCCGACTCCTCACACGCCGCCACCGCCGCTCGATCTGACCCGCTGAAACGGCCTCGACCTGTCCGATAGCCGATCGGCTATCGAGACTCTTGCGGAGCTTGCTTGTGTCGAACACGCTGCCTGGATGACTACAGGTACCCCGGCCCTCGTCTACGTGGTGATTGCTGGGCCACAAGCATCAGGAAAGAGTGCTCTCACTGTGGCTCTCAGCAGGGAGCTTCGCGCGCAGGGAGAGCGGGTCGCGGCAGTTGAGCTGGATCAGATCGCTTCGATGGCGTTACCCACGCTTCCGGACTGGGAGGTAGCGCATCAGATCACTGAGACAGTCGCGGGGCTATGGCTCCGCGCGGGGATGAGTTGCGTCATCGTCGAGGGTGCCGGGACGAGTGAGGAGGTGCGCGGACTGCTCCAGCAAACACCTGACGGAGTTCCAGCGCTGACGATCGCGACGACAGCACCATTCGACATTGCCTTCGAGCGGGCCTTAGCTGACCCGAGCCGTGGAGTGTCGCGTCAGGAGAAGTACCTGCGAGCGGTCTACGACCGTTGGGAGGATGAGTTGCCGCGGATCGAAGCTGACTTAACGCTGCGCACGGACCGAGACTCGTTGCAGCGGTGTGTCGAGGCCGTATGCTCACGAATCGCTCGCGTTCGACGGCAGCAGCACCGGTGACGGATCGGTTGCCGGACGAGTTCCGCTGTGGTCAGCGGTCGTATCCACTTCGGTCCGGCGGCCGGCCTTGGGTAGCGTTGCGATATGGGCAACGAAGCTGTTATCGCTCGCGGGCGCAACGTTGTGCGCGAGCACTTCCGTTGGATCGACGGCGCGGCCGACACCTGGACAATGCTCCGCTCTGGTGACTCGCTCGCAGCTGTCATCGACGCCCTGGCCGGGTTGATCGACGGGGAGCAGCCTGACGTGGTCGTCGGTGTCGAGTCGAGAGGGTTCGTCCTTGCGCCTGCGGTCGCGGTGCGGCTTGGCGTGGGGTTCGTACCGGTGCGAAAGGACGGAGCGCTCTTTCCCGGCCCGCTGGTCGAGCAGCAGACGGGGCAGGACTACCGCGGCAACCAGCGCACGCTCGCTACCCGGCGCGACCTGTTGTCCGAGGGTCAGCGGGCGGTCCTCGTCGACGACTGGATCGAGACGGGAAGCCAGGCGATCGCCGCACGCCAGCTCGTCGCGCAGTGTGGTGCAGAGCTGGTCGCGGTGGCGGTGATCGTCGATGAAGCGAGCCCTGCCGCTCGTGGGGCACTCCCTCCGGTCAGATCCCTCGTCCGGGCATCGGAGCTGTAGTGGCCGATAGTTAAGCAGTCCCGGGGCCGGCCCCGTCTCGGTAGCCGATCGGCTATCGAGACGACGCGGGCGCTCTCGATCCGCGTCAGTCGTGTGCCGCGAAGAAGTCGGCGTAGCGCGGCTCCGCGGGTAATGCATGGAGACGGGCGGCGATGATCGCTTCGAGTTCGTGCGGTGGAGTGAGGCCGTGGCGGCGCCACTGGAGGGGGTCTTGTCGAGCGTGGGCGAGGGTGGTGCGGTGCATGGTCTGGGTGCTCCGTTCAGGTGTGGGTTGGGTCGCAGCGGCAGCCGTGTTCTCGGGGGTGCTGGATGACGAAGTGATCGGCGAGCACGGCGTGCTCGTGCGGGGGTGTCAGCCCCGCACGCCGCCAGGCCGACGGGGGCCGGCGGAGGTGTCGGACCTCACCGCAGGTCATGGTCACCGTCCTCGTCATGCGCTCGTTCCATCCTCGGACCGGCCTTGAGTCAGCAGGTACGTGATGTCGATCGGCTGCGTCGGGGGAAGGCGCAGGTCTGCAGGGTCGACTCGGGCGGCGGTCGGAAGCGGGGCGTGCATGGAAGCGTCCTTTTCGTCGTGTCGGTCAGGCGGCAAGTGATGAGACGTGGGCATGCGCGTACTCGAGGCGGCGGTCTCGACGTTGTGCGAGGACGGCGTCAGCGACGCCAACCATCGACACCGCGACCGTTACCGGCCGCCCCTTGGTCACGGGCGACGGGTCCGTGCCCCTGGTCATGAGTGCTCCTGCCGGCGCAATCGTCGGCAGCGCGATGCCGACCAGGGGTGCCAGTGCGGCGACGGCCAGACAGGACCCGGCCACAAGACGACGCGTCACCATACGCTCCTCATGCATCCGCTGATGTTTCAACGGACAGATTTCTACACGACAGTCGTGCGCAGTGCAATTCGGGCAGAGCGCTCTTGATGCTCATTCGTGTGTGAAATACACTGTCGGTATGCCAGTGCCTGTTCCAGACTCCGCCCTCGTCACACCGCGCACGCTGCTACGGGACGTCGTGTACGCGAAGATGATCTCCGCGATCGAGGACGGCACGCTCGCGCCTGGCGAGCGGTTGAACGACGATCAGCTCACTGCGTGGCTCGGTGTCTCCCGTACCCCGGTGCGTGAGGCGATCGCTCGTCTCGTGGCTAAGGGGTTCGTCGAGATGGCGGCGAACCGGTACACGAAGGTCAGCTCTCTCTCCGCAACCGAGTACGACTACGCGAGCCAGTTTCTCGCCGGCCTGCACCGACTTGCCCTCGAGCAGGCGACCGCCGTCGACGAGGCGGTTCGTGCCGAGGTCGCCGCCCGAGCGTCCGCAGCTCGTCGCGCCATCGAGGAAGAGGGCTTGGCTGGGTACCGGGATGTGCTGGACGCGTACGGAAGTCTTGTCGCAGCGCTGGGGAACCCGCTGTTCATCGACGCTGAGCGCAGTGCACGAGGGCGAGCGAAGTTCCACGCTGCCGCCGACGACGTCAACGTCGACTGGCGTGCCGCACGCGAAGCGGCGGCGGCACTAGCGGGGGTCTGACGCTTCGAGCAACGTCCACACACGTCCGGAAGCCGATCGGCTACCGGACATTGTCACGCCGTCTTCTCAAACTGGTGACGAAGGGACCCGGTCTTCCGGGTCCCTTCGTCTGCGTGTGGTCAGCGGACTCAGACGCGGCCGAGCATCGCCTCGTTGAGGATGGTGCCGCCGAGCATCCAACCGCCGTCGGCGACCTCGTCGAGGATGACGAGGGTGGTGGGGCGTGCTCGCTCCCCGTAGGCGTCGACGATGGCGTCGGTGACGGCGTCCTGCAGCTTCTTCTTCGACTCGGCGGTCAGGGTGTCAGCGGGGACCTTGATGTTGGCAAAGGGCATGGTGTTCCTCTCGGTGGGGTTTCCCGGGCGGTCCGGGGGTCAAAGTGCGGCGTTGGAGGAGAGCAGGTCCTCGATGCCGACGCGGTGGTAGAACTCGGACCGGATGCGGTCCGCCACCGCTGAGACGACCTCGCTGCCGTCGTGCGAGGGGTCGACGTGGGTCCGGTAGGGGCGGGTTCCTTCTGGGAGGCTGACCACGCGGACGATCTCGTCGGCGACGTCCTGCACGTCGGCGTCCACCGGGACGATCGCGGCGAGGCGGTCGGTGAGGTCCTGCCGGAGCGCCCCGTACTCCTCGTCGTGTGCAGCGACTCGGGCGGCGTCTGTCGGGACCGCAGCGTTCGTGAAGTGGTTCGTTCCCGAGGTGAAGGCTCCCGGGACCACGATGGTGGTGTCGATGCCGAAGCGGACGAGCTCCGCGGCGTAGCTCTCGGCCAGGGCGTCCATGCCGGCCTTCGCCGCGAAGTACGGCGCGAGGAACGGCGGGTGCCCGCCGCGGGTCGATGAGCTGCCGACCCACACGACCAGTCCTGAGCGGCTGACGCGCATGTGCGGCAGGACGGCGCGGGCGACGCGTTGTGCGCCGACGACGTTGACGTCGTAGAGGGCCGTGAACTGCTCGGGCGTGAACGCTTCGGCCGGGCCGTAGGCCATGTGGCCGGCGTTCTGCACGAGGACGTCGATCCGCCCGTGCGAACGGACGACCGAGCCGACGGCGTCATCGACGGACTGTTGTGACTGGACGTCGAGCTCGACGGCGCTGAGCTGCAAGCCCTCGCGGATGGCGAGATCCTCGAGCTCGGTGCGAGCCGTCGCGTTCCGACGGTCGATCGCGCGCATCCCCGCGACGACCACGTTGCCCGCCCGCGCGAGCGCCTCAGCCGTCAGCCGACCGAAGCCGCTGGACGCACCCGTGACGAGGACGACCCGTGGAGCGGTCATCAGACCATCCCGCCGTTGGCGCGGATGGTCTGGCCGTTGACCCAGTGGCCGTCGGGTCCGGCGAGGAACGCCACGACCGCCGCGATGTCCTCCGGCGTGCCGAGCCGCTCGAGGGGCGGGACCTTCGACAGCGTGTCGATCTGCTCCTGGGTCTTGCCGTCGAGGAACAGCTCCGTCGCCGTCGGTCCCGGAGCCACCACGTTCGCCGTGACGTCCCGGCCGCGGAGCTCCTTAGCCAGGATCAGCGTCATGCCTTCGACGGCGCTCTTGCTCGCGACGTAGGCGCCGTAGGTCGGGAACTGCGTCCCGACCACCGAGGTTG
>Ga0265797_10002027_pt1 | contig 34941 bp, 42 predicted proteins | sample P2T30metagenome_FD_192433 | JGI IMG/M metagenome (GOLD analysis project Ga0265797, IMG submission 192433) | Plant litter microbial communities from East Loma Ridge, Irvine, California - P2 T30 | ecosystem: Environmental > Terrestrial > Plant litter > Unclassified | place: USA: California...
GATAGCGTCGAAGATGTCTCTCTCATCGACTCGTTCACGCATCCCAAGACCGGAAAGCAGAGTCTGTGCTACCGCGTCACCTACCGCAGTCTCGAGAAGACTCTCACCACTGAAGAAGCCAACACTTTGCACGAGCAGATCAGGCAGGAGCTCGTCGCTAAGTTTGGCGTTAAACTGAGATAGAGCGAAAGGGGACTACGTTTATGTATAGTATTTGAGGCGGGTTGTAAAGATATAGTATATTGTACATTAGTTCAGGCTACGCTGCTCCTGATCTGTATCAAAAGTGGTGTCCAAAGGATGACAATCATTGAACCAAATCGACTCTTCTGAAGCATTTAGAACGATGAGATGTCACTAGTACGCCTATTCTCCGAGTGTCTTTGTTTAAGCATGAGCTACATTGTTAATTGGTTAATAGATAGATTTATAGAGTTTACCCTCGGCAGCGAAAGCGGAAGCGGCGTCATTGCTGAGTAAGGCGAAACATCGACTTTGCGACTCCGACTTGAACATTTGTAGATCCATCTTCAACCTTAGCATCTCCAACACACCCTACACACAACAACCATGGCTTCCAGATCAGCAACCCGTTGCCTTACCAAGGCCGTCTCGCGCCCAACTCTCGCCTCTTCCACCGCCACCAGAACACAGCGACTCGCCGCCGCCACCACCACCCGCAGCTTCTCACACGCGCCCATCGCAAGCACATTATCACCCTCCACCCACCGCCAAAGACCCGCCTTGCAAACCACCCAGCGCACACCCCTCCTCCGCCAACAGCAAGCAAAGCGCACAATCTTCATCCAAACCGAAGACACCCCCAACGCCGACGCCCTCAAATTCCGCCCCAACCACGAGATCCTCCCCGTAGACTTCCCCTCGTCCTTCCTCGAATACCTCACGCCGCGCTCCACCCTCGCGGCTCCGCACCCCTCGCCCCTCGCCGCCAACCTCCTCAACGTCGACGGCATCAAGAGCGTCTTCTACGGCCGCGACTACATCACCGTCACCAAAGACTCTTCCACGCCTTGGCCGCACGTCAAACCCGAGGTCTTCGCTTTGATCACTGAGGCTGTTACGGGTGGCCATGCGATCGTCAACACCGTCGCGCAGAAAGACGGCGAAGAGCACGGCCAGAGCGGTTTCAGCGAAGCAGCCGAATACGACCCCAAAGATGAAGAAGTCGTCGCCATGATCGAGGAGCTCCTCGAAACTCGCATCCGCCCGGCTATCCAAGAGGACGGCGGCGATATTGAATTCCGCGGGTTCATCGACGGCCAGGTTATGCTGAAGCTGCGCGGCGCGTGCAGGACGTGCGATTCCAGCACTGTCACGCTGAAGAATGGTATTGAGAGCATGTTGATGCATTATATTGAGGAGGTGAAGGGCGTGCAGCAGGTTATGGATGCCGAGGAGGAGATTGCGATGAAGGAGTTTGAGAAGTTTGAGGAGAAGTTGAAGGCGCAGAAGAGCGCGGATGCGGCGAGTACTACGGGGAAGAGCGAAACGGATGAGGTGCTGGGACTTAACAAGTAGGTTCTTGTTGGATGGGGAGGAGGAGGAGGAGGATTGTACATATATGATACCATAGACGCAATGCATGCTTGTAATATATGATCTGTCGACCACTTATCATGCATACTTCGCCACCCAACGCAGTGGCCATTTAAGACAAAACCGGTCTCTGCCTGGGCACGCTGACTTGGATCGTCTCCTACAATCGATCGATCATACAACATCAAGCGCCTGAAAACCGAGCTGGCGGGAATGCTACACAGCCAAGGCCTGTCACCGACCGAGCACATGGAAACCATGAGTCCTACCCCGTTGATCAACCCCATCACCGCCGGGCGCTGACTCTGCCTCCAAAAAGTCGGCAAGAGTAGCTTCGGGCACGTGTTTACTGGACAACATCGCGATTCAAAGGAGCTCGTGGCGATCAAGATCATCAAATACGTCAAAGGCCGCAACACAGAACACATCGAGGCTGAGGCTAAGGCGCTGTCATTCATGCAACACGTGAGTTCAACTGCTGCCCACTGTGCCTAGCTTCTACGTTTCAAGTGCTAACGGTGTCACAGAAATGCGTGGTGCGGTTCGCGCTAGAGAGCAAAATGGACGGCGACTACATCCGCAGTATGGCAGATAGCAAAAGCGACGTAATCTTCTTCATGCAGCCCCGAATGGAGATGAACTTGGAGGAGTTTTTCGAAAACAAGGACACCAACATGGCAAACCTCGCCGAAATTGACACTTATACAGTCTTTAATGACATCTTCGACGCACTTGACCACATCCACGCAGGTGGATACATTCACTACGACAACAAGCCGACAAACTTGGCTCTTAACTGTAAGCCATGGAGCGGGGCCGTGCTGGATCTCGGGTCTAGCAAAGAGGAGAAGTGGAGTGAGGATTACCATGCCGGCACGGTCGAGTTTCACGCACCAGAGGTACGTGAGCTGCGGGAACGAAAGGGTGCGATGGCGATGGATTCATCGGATACCACCACCGTCTACTGGTCGGCCGCGCTCTGTCTCGCGGAGTTCTTCTACCCGGAAGAACGTCTCACGATGTTCTGGAGCTGGGAGGACGGCGGCAAGGGTGTTATAGACGATGGCCTGAAGGCCTTGATCGAGGACTTGCGCTATTAGCAAGCTAAAAAGGGCGCTTCGTGTTGAGCATAGGTTGTTTCGTTGATCATCGACGCTTTGAAAAAGGACCCTAAACAGCGTCCAGGTGCTCGCGCGATGGCAGACGGACATCAAAAACGCGAAGATCCAGTTGTGAAGATGTGTGCGGCATCAGGAACACAAAGAGCCACTTGTGAAGACGTGCAAGATTGCTAGGACATATCCAATAAAAGGGACAGATTGACCGAAGCCTAGCAGGCTGGAGGGAAGCAAGCTGTAGGAATAGGATGAGTTAAGAATGAATGAGAGCAAAATGTCCAACGATGGAGTCCATGCCCAACACAGTGATATGCGAGCGCGGCAATAACAGTCGCTGTGTTATGAATATGATCTACCATTAGAGAACTCGTGGTCGACCAGCCACATTCGTCGATTGAGACGAAAGAATATCACTCGCCGCCGTAGATGGGCGAAAGTGCTACACCTCCTGAAGAGGCTTCGCGTGTATGCGAGAAGGGTGGATCGAGAAGGCGCTCAACCTACTGAAGAAGCCTCGCGCAGGAAAGGAAAAGGCGAAAGTGCTACACCCCTAAAGAGGCTTTGCGTGCGTGCGAAGAGAGTGAATCGATAAGACGCTGAACCTTCTGGAGAAGTCTCGCGCATGAACGAACGAGTGGGAAGGAAAGGGCGAAAGTGCTTCACCTCGGGGAGAGGCTTCAAAATGTGCCACGCCTCCGAAAGAGGTTTCGCAAGCGAGAGAGAGGAGTTGGAGACTGCTACACCTCGGAAGGAGGCTTCGCAGACTTTGGCATGGTGAGTAGGGGGAGGGAGTCTGCTGCACTTCTAAAGGAGGCTAGCGGTAAGGCATATGTTAGAATCTCTGGATGAGACTTCACAAAAGCGGGTTGTCACGGGGTGACTCAGATGGAAGATATTTCATTACTAGCTACAAATACATAACGTTAGGATGATATTGAAGCTAGCTCAGTGTCCTCTTATGACATAAACGCGACCTGCTTGTTTGTCTACACGGCATTGGGGAGTTGCATCCTCCTTTTTTTTGGAAAGCGTGTGTACCAAAAGCGAGAGAAAAGAGACCAGGAGGAGTGGCATCAAGGGAGTGTGGACTCAACGATTCCACCCGACGTCCAAAGGGGCATCGTCATCAGTCTTGGTTTGCTGCTTGTTCGCCCACACGGCCTTGAGAAGTTGTATCTTTGTTTGAGAGCGTGTGCGCCAAAAGCTCTTCATCCGAGAGATGGACGATGCGGAACCCGAGAGAAGCTTAAGCGGAAACAATACTGGCGGTATCGTCCGGAAGAAATTTATCTTTTCTGAACATCAAAATAATGCAGATCTGGTGGTTGTGTGACTTGCGCTCCTTGATCCATGTTCTGATGCGGTCAAAGAGTGTGCCGATGCCGTCCGACCCACGGACAACGAGATAGACCAGACCAGGAGGCGCGGCATCCACGAGGGCGTTGATACGATCTGTGGCTTTGCGAGTTTTGGTAAGGGTACATCGATTCAGTGGTTCCTCCGGGATTTAGCCCCACCACCACTAGGCGCGGTCTTTGCGATCTACTTACGTCCACACGAAGCAGTAAATCGTTTGATCAAGTCGGAGGTGCCGTCAAATAGCTCCTGATCAGAGAACCCGAAGAGACGATAACCGCACGACAACCAACCCTGCACAAGTCCAACGCCATTATTGGCGAGAACCTTGTCAAATAGGACGAGGTACATGAACCAGAAACGGTGCTTGCGTAGTTTGAGCCATCGGGCGACACGGGCAAGATCTGTGCCGAAACCATCAATACCACGGACAACGATGCCGAGATATCCGGGTAGAAGGGCATCGAGGAATCGGTTGAGGCGCTCGATCGACTTTCGAGCTTTATCGATCGTGCCCTTAGGGACATTCTGATACTGCGGCTCAGTGAAAGTTTCACCATTGACGACCGGAAACACGCTGGTCGGGGCGTCGTGTGAATAGTGGACAGGTCCAGAGAAATCAGTTCCGAATAAGGCAGACAAATCCTTGCAGGGTATTCGTGATTGGAACATTACGCTGGCATCGGTTCGCAGTGTCAGTGCATCGTTTTTGACTGTACCACTGCTCCGAAAGACGGTGACCCAATTGATGAATGCATGGAGCCATAGCGGTCGAACATCAATAGTAGAAATGCGACGATCCTTCCCAGGAAACCAGAACCGGTCAAATGCAGTAGTACAGGTTTGGGATGTCGGGACAACGAAAGTGGCACAGCTCTCATCGAGACAATATTTGTCAACAGTCACAGGACGTATGCTCTGCGAAATGTTGGGCATGAGCGACTTCCAGGACCGACATGACACACGACCCCTCGTCATCCTGACGGATGGATGAAGAAACATTACGTGAAGCCCGATAATGAGCCATTCATCTTTGTTGGTTGGTTTCTTGAACCGCATCGAGCATTGGCAATCCTCGGGAAGGTATTGGCCGGCCGGACACTGGGTCGTGCCATCAGACTAGGGAGGTTGCGTGCAAAGGCATTTGGGGTCTCCGAAGACGTATCATCTCATGAGAACTCATCGTGCATGAGGAACTCGTCGTCCATGACAACACTAGGACTCCGTGCTGTGCGTTTCAACTGCCTTGGTATGGAAACATCCGATGGTGCACTCTTGCGGACCCGGGGGGCGACGAATGAGAGAATCGCCGGCGTGTTTTTCGGGCTCAATGGCTTTGAATCCTAAGATCCCCAAGACTTGTGCGAGGAACCGCCGCATTAATGTCATCTTGGCCGAGATACTCATGGCGAAGGGCTTCTTCGCCGCGGCCATGGAGGTATTCGCAGTCCGTTTCAAGGATCTGGCGACACCCCAAACGAGATTCGCGATCAGAGTAGCTGTGTTGTTCAAGGCATGTGCGGCATACATAGCTGTACCACGGTTGATGAAGAAAGACCTTTTTGTTTGTCTCGTCGGTAGAATATCAGCATGCTGTGTGTTGTGTGGCAGGAAAATGGAAGATGACAGGCAATTGGTATCGCGTCAGGTGAAGTTTCACGAAAAGCAAAACAGGACTCGCCCGAACGGCACAACATGGGAGCTTGGCTTTCCAACCACCACTAGATATAGAAGAAACCCACGAAGAACAATTCCAATCATAAATATCGACAATTTCTGCACCACAGGTCGACAAAATGAACATCTTGCGAGGGGACTCTAACCCTACTTACCCCAAGCCATTCGTCGCCCAGCCGTCAACTTTTCCGACGTGAAACAAAAGTTGGCAGACGCTCCCGAGGTCATCGTTGTTGCCACCAACCTTGGCGGAACGGACTCGACAGCGACACTCACCGACCACATGCATGCTTCTCACCGGGTAACGCATAACTGAGGCTATGCCATTACATATCTCTCTGAGATGTCTAATAAGACAATGAATGTCACTGTCGCGACTTGAATGGCTTGCCAAGTCGCGTGGTCGCATCTCACGGAACCAACGGAGTCTTGTCTACCATTGGCGATCGAAATGCTTGGTATTGCAGCCACTGACGACCTGAGCTGACTGCATGCTCCGCCTCGGCCACGAGGAACTGAGAGAAGCGATGGATGAGGCGAAGACGCGTGATTTCCATATCAGCAATAACGCGTGTGCTTAACTGCCACCAGAGAGGTAGGGAACACACTGATAGTACAACCCAGCACAATTGGATGCATCCCATGTTCGGCTGCACCTTTGCTCAGTTCCTGATTAAGTGGGCCTGCCAGCGAATTAAGCTTGACGATCGCGGAATAAAAGGGAAGCTCAGCCTTGCTCAGCCTGGCTGCGATGTCCAAGCCAAGCAACGTGGACAGTGAGTGGGTGTGTAGGTTGCAAGAGCAGGAAACAGGTTTGGCTTTACACTTACCGGTCGTCGCAGATGTGACAGATAAGAGGGGCCCGTGGCGACGTTGTGCCACGATGGCTATTTGCAGAGACATGTTGCAGTAATTACGATGTTGCCTTCAAAACGGCGTCTGTACGATCGATCTCCACGAAGGACACATGCCCGCTCGACTTACAGACTGAAGCGCATTGTCGTACATCGCCTGGCTCTGATTGTTAGTATCTGCTGTGCTGTGCAGTTCCTCAAACTGCACGTGCTTGCGCGACAGTCTCTTGAAGCCAAATACACCACCACCACGTTCAATGACACTGCCGGACTGCTGAACCGATATGACTCCATACTAGACGGAGACATCGCAGCGAACAGAAGCGCATTGAACGCAGCCAAAGCAAATTGGCGACCTCTTGGATCTGGGTGTGAGGGTAGTACGTTCGCTTGGGATCGACATGTGATCAAGACATACAAGCCGAAAGGAAGCCCGCTTCGTAATTGCCTCCCCCGGGAACTAGCCGGGGACTCGCATTCGACCGAGAGGCAAACATGTTCGCTGGAAACACGTTGGCCGACCGAAATACCAGCGTCCCTGGCCATGGGCACCACTCCAGGCTTCTTGCCTGTCGGTGATGTCTTCTTCGCCAGTTCCTCACCCGAGCAGGACGCGCAGTGGCATCTGGTCACACCGTTGATGAAAGGTGGCACGCTGCAAACACTGGCGGACACAATAGCACGGAACCACAAAGATACGGAATCGTCGATACACACCCTTGACGTTCGATTCAGGCCTAGATTCGATGAGCTGCTGGTCGCGCTGGAGGTGTTACACAACAGAGGACTCTGCCACGACGATTTGAAGCTAGACAATGTCTTTGTCGACGAGCCTAGTACGGAAGAGGATGGATCGTGGCTTCTAGGCGACCTGGGCAACGTTCGTGAAATATCTCATCCTTACCATTCCTCGAGGATCTGGACGCACAGCAACAAGCAACTACCCGACTGTCGCGCAAACGACGCGTTGCGTGCGACGAAGACGTACCTGCAGTTCTTGCACCATGCAGTCGACAGCTCACGTAGCACTCGATCGGGGTTTGATAAGGCTTTGCTCGAGGCTAGACAGCCATGGGCACGCTTGCTGTGGCGTGCACAGGAAGCCGGGAATCACCTACGAACCGATAGTGTGCTGAAGTGGTCGTCCGAAGACGGCAATCCGGCGAGTCCAGCCTCGTCAGATTCATTCGTACATCCTGGTCTTGCGCGGAGCTGGACAACGTGGCTGCTTCTGCCGTTCCGTGGGTGGCAGAGTACCCACGAGATAGCATCTGTGTCGGCTCTCAAGATAACGGCGAGCGACGCTTGGGCAAAGATCCTGGGCTTGACGTGGATTTTGGGCGTGCCTGTCGGAAGGTGCTGAGCAATAATATGGAGTCTAGACGCGGCGTTCAATGGCCAGAAAGCCACAAAACGTGGTGGTGCTGATCAGGGATTGTTGCATGAGACCCGCATGCCATTGGTCCTATCATTAGACTCGATTCCAGACCACAGTGTCACGTTCGAGTCCTCGTTGAGCTCCGCACTGTGATCCAAGAGCGTCGCAGTAGCATCTCACAACGTACGCGTCTCAATGGTACAATGTTTGCCATCCAGGCACTCCCACTGTCGATTTGGCGGGATGTGTCAGTAGCCGAAAGATTCAAGTCGCAATCGTGATGCTTATTATAACGCGGTACATGGTATGCAAGCCTTATGCACGACGGAAGTTCGTCCAGATGAAAGAGGCATAGCTCGAGACGCTGTCTTGGCAGTCTCTCGAAGTCGCCTTGGAGAGACGACGAGACTCTCTCAGCCCCCAAATTGTTTGCTCAGCCTCGCCGACAATTGGTGGCCCGCCAGGAGCGTGTAGGTCTCACGTAACACGGCATACTGCAAGTCACGCCAGCCTACCACCGACATGAGATACCTCTATTTATGGCACATTTGCGGCTCCGGCACCATGGCTGCAGTTCACAATGGGACTCGACAGGCGAGACATGGATTGCGATATCACAACCTGCCGTGAAAGGCGCACTCTACCACCACAAGCCCCACGCCGTAAGTACGAACGTGTACCTTTGAGTGTGGGACTTCGCGTGTCGGCGCGACGTCCCCTCTTTGCATGCTGCTTCTGTGACTTGAGACTCAAATGCTTCTCCTCCGCCCGATGGGCAGCCTTAACAAGTTCTTCAGCCTTCACTATCCACTCAGCCTGACTTTCCATCTGACTTCGTGAGCTTTGGTCTTCTAAGTCCGCTCCCAGAGGGACAGGTCTGGGGACTTTCTACACTTACACATCACCATGTCGCAACGGCAACGCAATCCGGAAGCAGTCAGTCTCTGCTCTCGCCCTTCATCTCCTAGCTCGAGTAACGAGCAAGGACTCAAAAAGCTGGAGCTTGGTCAGCACCCTCAACTGATCGACAAACGCGGCTGGCTACCGACTCTACTCATCCAATTGGCATGCTTTCTCTGGTTGCTACCCATCGCTGCGCTTCTGACGCTGAACTTCAAAAATTACATCGTTGGCGCCAGTGCTTGGTGCCCAGATCGTGAATGTTATGTCGACTGGTTCAATCCGGTCAGATCTGTACCACTGGAAAACCTCCGAAGCTTTGACAAGCGTGATCACAACTTGCTGGGCGCACTGCAGTTTGTCTCTAAAGCCCTTGAGATCTGGTTCAGTCTCATTGCTACGGCTCTGGTGTACATCGTCACGTTTCTGATCGCAGGCAAACGTGATGGTCTTCCTGTTGGCTATCTGACCAGACCAAGCGAATTCGCCAACTTGCCCGGGGTTTTGGATCCGCTCCTTTGGAGAACGTTACCATCTGTTTCCCGGACGAAAGTCAATGCCGAAAGCAGGAGCTATCGTCCGAGAATCTACCTCTTTATCAGCTTCACGATTCTCCTCTGTTTGATTTGCAACTTGATGGGCCCTGCCACAGCCGTACTGGCACTCCCAAGTCTACAATGGATCACCACACCATTTGTGGGAGATCAAACTTTTGGGGTTCTCAACTCAGGAAAACCACCCGGTCTGAACAATCCATGGTCCTTGCAAGAGACGAATTGTGCAGCTGTGGAAGTCAATAGTTTGAACTTCTCTTGCACTGCCGAACCATTTGCCTCAAGATTGGACTCTTGGATCGAATCTTACATTGCATCTGGCGAGTACACTTACGGAGTCGCCCAGCAGGAGCGTGTGACGTTTGTCTTCAATCAGACAAATGCCACAGCCCAAGACAATTCCTCGGACCTGACCTGGTGGGTTCCTAGTCGGCAGATCCTGTCAAGCCTGAATTACGATTATCTCACGATGAATGCCATCTCGTCTGGTTATGGCGCTGATACTCAGTCTGTGTCCGACTATCTCGATGTGGATACCTACGAATCATACAACCGCAGCATTCAGATGATCATACAACGCAACGGGCCAACCATCGGCGCCATAGTACAGTATTTCATCGACTTTGGTCAGACTTCAACTACGACCAGCACTATAGATGATAGTCGTCAGGTCCGATGTTACAGAGATTATGATCTCAGCGCTACTCCCTTAACCTCCGACATGTCGGTGAGAAGTTACACAAAGTGTGTGCGAAAAGGACATGGTTGGAGCGCCGACAACAAAGAAGTTACATTCAGTATTTATGGTGTCCAGAACTACGACACGAATAGCACTGCACCAGGAGTTGACGTGGAAGTCTTCACGTCAGATAAAGCAGCCTTCTTCAAGGACAACGTGCTACCTTCATGGCTGCCGAGCGCCTGCATCGACACAGGTTACGTGCCTCCATCCATCAACTGTGATTGGGATCGGGTATTCGCAAACGCTGACGAGGATCTCTCAAATCGAACGCAGAATGTGGTCACGATCGAGATGTCACAGCTTGTCGACCTTGAGGGCCAGGAAGTAACGTTCACGTTCTCTGTCGACTTCGTGGCGTTCCTTAATTTCACCACATACACCCTAGATCCTTCTCCACTCTCAAATCCCACGACTCTTGTGCAGACGCAACATCTGCCCAAGACTGGCGAAACTATCAAAGTGGACCCATCATGGGTACTGACTGCGTGGAGCGTCGACAATGGTGGAGCACTAAACCCTGATCGGACTGCAGCCACAGAGATGGTGAAGAGCATGGCTGGAATGATGCAAGACAAGACACAAGCTTTCACCAACATTCAATACATGGCCTTACTTCCTGTCTTCGAAACACTCTCACTCATCGATTTCACTACGGAGACAAGTCTTGCTTCTGGTGGGAGTTCTGTCGATGCCAACGCAAACTATCCGGTTCTCACGCGCAACGCTAGATTGTACGTCTGGGCTTACGGCTTGGGGAGTCGTACTTCCAAGCTCGGAGTGGTGGTGGTTCTACTGGGCGTTGTAGTGGTGTTGGCGCAATTGGTGCTTGGTTCCATTGACCGACGGAGGTACAGGTCGCCCACCCAGCTACTCGTGGCAGCTCTCGAGCACACTCCTTCGAATGAGTTTGCCAACGTGGAACACGACGAGGCGAAGATGGCGAGAATGCGCTTCCATGTTCAAGGGACAATGACTACCGCCGGCAAGTATGTGTTCAAGAAGATGGCGCATAGTTCGTGATGGTGCTGCTGGAGCTTGGGTAGCGGCGTCGACTTTCTTTGATGTTTTTTCTGGACTTAATCGTAGCTTTGCGAGCACTGGCAATTTTTGCATGACATGGCGACCAACAGCGAGCCAGGTGTCCGCTTGATTGAAGAGACACAGAGATTCGATAGCACATAATTAAATTGTAAGCACAAGACTCTATGATTGTGGTGTAATATCGTCTACAGATACCAACGGACGCGCTTGACCTTCTCGAATATTTCACAAGGAATTTGGAATCGAAGCGGAGAGACTTAAGATGATGAGAGAGAAAGAGAGATCATATGCTATAAAGTGGTTCTGCGCTAGAAATGACGGTCGGTTCATGACACATGTAGTAAGCTAGTAAGCCTCAACACCTGCAAGTCGAAGGACTTGTTGTGTGATCTCTGGCTTCTCAATCGGCTCGGTACGGTTGTGGATATCCTCCTTGCCATTTCGCTGGGGCACTCCGGCCTTGCGGATGTTGCTACATGAAGTGTCAGTAAAGGTCATACGTAAGTGGTTGGAATGTTGCTTACCAGTGAGGCCAGTGGGTGGTGCCCTGCCATGTCCTGAAGAGCTCAGCCTTCAGGTCCAGATCCTCCTGCTTCGCGAATTTCGCGGGAGTCATGCAGATGTACTGCACGTGTCTGATGAGGTCTCCCTCAGGGAAGCATGCGTAGTGCATGGTACGGGAGTCCCAAAGGACAAGGTCACCAGGCTCGAGGTTGACCTTGATCATCTCGCAGCCGCGCTTCTCGAACCACTTGACATCCTCCTCCTTGAAGATGAAGAGGTCACGGAAGTTCTCCTCCTCTGGGGGCTTGTCCTCGTGGTCGTCCTGCTCGCGGGTCTCCTTGAAGAACTGGTCGAAGAGCTTGCTGGAGCCCTTCATGACGATGAGGCCACCGTCCTTGGGGCCGTTGGGCTGGTAGTTCAGGAGACCCTGAACACACTGCATGCCCTTGCGCTCGGGAGACTGGTCACAGTGGGGCCATGGGGACCAGGTAAGGTCCTTCTGGCGCGGCAGTGTGATGTTCTGGCCGTCGAAGGACACAGTGAGCTCCTTGGTCTCCCAGAGCTTCTCGAAGACGTCGACCACCTTGGGCTCTGTGCGGGCTTCCCAGACGTACTTCTCATGGTTGGATGCATAGCCGAAGTACATGCCGCCCTTGAAGGACACGGGAAGGTGATCCGCAGTCCATGTGGATTCGTCGTTGGGGTCGAAGCCAAGGCCGAACGATTGCAGCCACTCGACCTGCTTCTGACGGTAGTAAGCAGCGCGCTCGGGGGTGATCACGCCTTTTACAATGGCGACACCGGTCTTGTGGAACTCGTCACGCCAGTCGCCGTATTGCTTGGATGCATCGTGCTGAATGAGATCAACGCCAGAGTCGGGGATTGGCTCAGCGTGAGGCGCCATCGCTATGATTCTGTTGATTTGGTATTGGGTGCTGATTGCTGGTGGAGAAGAATTGTTGTTCTTTTGCCTTGAAATGAGTTGTTTGAGTTGAGTGATGATAATTCAACAACTTCGAGAGGCATGAGCTTATGTATTTTGTCGACTGGCTGGAAAACTGCAGCTTCGGTTCGGTACTCCGGTTCATTCCACATCTTCCATCAACTCCATTGTGCCCCGCCCAGTCCGACCTTCCGACTGCGAACTGGACCCATCAGGACAAGAACAAGGAAACGAGCCAACCGAGTCAGGACTCTCAAACATCCGTAGCACAGACGGTGTTCGAGGGGGAGCGCGGGGTATGGAGGTGGGCCCGGGGTGTTTGTGGGGCGGATGCAACGACAGCACGGACCTTGTATCGGTGCGGTTTGAAGATGTGTTCGGCTGTGTTGTGTTTTCCGCAGAAGAGTGGAAACGCGGCAGTTCGACTGCCAAAGGGTGCTCGGAATAGGTGGACACTCACAATGATTCCGTTGATGGACGAAACTGGCTCATACAGCGTAACACCATATCCGAGTATCTCGACCAGAAGGCCAAGGTTTGCCATAAGCTGACAATATTTTCTTCTGTCAAGGACATCTTGGAACCCGCCCTTACTCCAAGGTACTTCTTCAACCAGCAGCCATTGAGACCATCCGTCATCACAAGCCACAATGCCTCGAAACTTATCCATTATCTGCCAGGTCATCGGCCTACTAGTGGGTGGCCACAACACCTATGCAGGCTTCCAACCTTGCAAGACCTAAGTCATTTTCAAAAGCTGGAGTCTGGTGACATTCACCCCGAACAATTCTTAAGAGGTGGCTGTTTCCAGATGAGCGACTTTGATCTTATCACCCGAGATGTTCTGATGGGCAAGACTGGCGTCGAGGGCATTTCGGAGAGCTACAAGAGGCCTTATATCCAACGACCACTGGAGCGATAAGCGCGCAGACATGACCAAGGTCTAGTATTCCGTCTACATCTCCGGCTCAGACTTCCATCCGTCCACACTCCTTGGGAGCTGTGCGAGGCTGGATGGAACTATCACACGACAACAAATGGATCCGATGGAGCCTTCAACAAGAGTGATAACTGTGTGCAGTCAGCCGACGAGGAAATGCACAAGTACTTTGACCGCTACCTCAATGGCATCGAGAACGCCTGAAAGAAGGATACGCCGAAAGTACGCTGGTCAGCACTCCAGCGCGGTGACCGCGAGGCGATCGATGATAACGAGTATGCTGAATTCCCCATTCCGGGTACCCATTCTCGATCCTCTTTCCGCACTTCGTATTGGAGAAGGAGGAGGCCACTTCAGGTAGGATCGTACTTCTCGAAGTTGGCGTTTGGGCCATGGGCATTGACTTCAACGCGGGAGAGTCTATCTCCGTCTCGGTCGGCAGAAAACCCCCGAGCATCGCTGAGTTCCAGACGGGACAAAGTCTCGAGGAGGAGGAGAAGACCAAGGGGAGGCATAAGATCCACATCGGAATGATACGCTCTAGCAGTAGCATCTCTCCTTTTGTGCCGCTTTAGAGTGAGCATTGGACAGGAGTAACGTTCTTAGGTATCAGATAAAATTAGCCATGAAAGCCGTCAGAAGCATCGGATGTCACGAGTCTTGATCGATTGAAAAAGAGTAGATTCCAGTCTGATCTCCTGCATTCGAACCTCTCACCGGTTGGCACAGCGGGAGACAAACCAGAGTCTCGGAAATGCTAACAATTGGACCTAGGCCCTGAGAGAAGGCCTCCAATCATGCTCACTGGCAACACTCGCAGCTAAGCGTTTCATTCAATACAACTATCACACGAATAAGCCTGATGGAATTATACTAATAGGAACGATCGTTTGCATGTTTAACGCTATGCGATGAAACAATGGTATTTACATGCAGAATCCAACGAACAAGAGCAGCAGATGGCACGATAGCAAACATCAGCCAGATTTCGATCAAAACCACGACGCCCAACCCACTTCTCCGGTAGACATGTATTTGTTTTGTACAAACATCCGGTTACAAGCCACTCAAATGGATGCTTCCGACACCAAGGTCATCAGACAACACGAACGCGTCTTGAGTGGTCTCGGCGCTATCTCAACGCCGCTTGCCCACCACGCCCGCACCCGACCTGTAACGCTCAAACCGTACACTTGCTGGGATCCGGTAGACGAGACCAGGATTTCCCCACAAACCCCGGAGTCCGTTGGTACAATAATTATACTTTTTCCCCTCTCCATTCTGGGGAACTGGGGAAAGACATGTGGGGATGCCGTGCTGGCTGTCGCTATCAAAGTATCCTTGGCTCTCTGCCGACCGAACATGAACCCTTGGAAGTCTTGAGTGAGAGATAACGCTTCCGAACGTGGCGTTCTCCGAGCAACATGTATATTGCTGAGCCTGCTGCCCGTCGATCAGCATCAAATCCTCACAGACTCATCGAACCGAGTTCAACCAGCTTCTTCAGTACTCATTACACCTTCAGCCACAGGCAATCTGTCTCGTGACAATGGCCGCAGTTCCTTTGAAGATGGGCGACACCATGCGCAAAGATGTCGAGATCGACATGGTCGAGCGACGTGGAGACTCAAGCTCTGAGGACTTGGCCGAAATCACCAAATCGACGACGATGGGTACAGTGACCATCAGTGACTCTGCGGACACTATCCTCGTGCCGACACCGAGTGCTGATCCAAGAGGTAAACACAATTGTTGAAGATACACATACCACAATGTACTAACGATCAACATAGATCCACTCAATATGCCGCTTTGGAGAAAGAAGCTGCTCGTAGTGCTTGTCTCTATTTGTATGGCCCTACAATTGTTCCAGTGGATATTATTAACACATCTCTAGTCTCGGCCGTCGGTTTGTCGATGGTTTCCGGTTTCGGAGGATTGCTGGGCTTCTACATCCCAGGCTACGTCGAGAGTGCGTTACAAACGGCATTGAAGCTACCTGCTTGCGACTGAAACTGACTTGCTATTACAGAGGGAGCGACCTTCGCCGATATCACCCACCTGATGACATTCCCAACCATGTTCATGGGCGTTGGTAACCTTATCTGCATGCCACTTGCGCTAGCTGTGGGCCGCCGACCGGTCTTCCTTGCCTCTTGTCTGATTCTGGTCTTGGGCGGCGTTCTTGCTGCATACTCGAAAGATTATGAGATGCACCTCGGCGTTAGAATGCTCCTGGGTGTTGGTGCGGGCAACAGCGAGGCTCTTGTGCCCATGATGTGAGTACTATGGGTGCATCTTCTGTAGATGTGCGCTAACGGCATTTCCACAGGATCCAAGAAGTCCACTTCCTCCACGAACGCAGCACCTGTCTCATGTGGCAGGTTGCTGGCCAGACTATCATCAGCGCTCTCCTTGGCCTTTTTGCATCCCCTATCGCCGGCGCCATCGGTCCAGCGAACTGGTATCTTCTGGGCACTGGCCTTTCCGCAGCGGTGTTTGTTGTCTCGTTCTTCTTCATCCCGGAGACAAGATATGAGCGCCCACTGGAGGCATACCAACAGCAGACGGATGCGGAGGGCAAGGATGTGCCTCAGGTGGCGGTGACCATCAGTCAGCGCCCAGCCCTTGACTTTGAGAGGTATCAGAACAGGACAATCTGGTCGGACATGAGAATCTTCGTCGGCGAGTTCGATTGGGCTGAAGGCCTCTATTCGCTCAAGGTATGTCATTCCGTAAGTCCAATCCGGGTTGATCATAAGCTGACTTGAGATCATAGAACACTTTCCAGATCATGTTGTTCCCTGGCGTCCTGTGGGCATTCTGCTTGAACGGATTCACCCTGGGCGTGAATATCGCTATTGCGACAACATACTCGACCATTGTCTCCGCACCGCCCTACAACTGGCCTGACAAGTCTGCCAGCTATGTCAACGTGGCCCAGATTGTCGTTGCTCTCGTAGCCCTTCCGCTACTCGGCCATGGCTCTGACTACGCTATCAAGTGGCGTGCGAGGCGCAACGGCGGTGTTCACGAGCCTGAGGCACGTCTACTTCTGCTCTGGATTCCCATTGTCATTGCAATCATCTCGTCCGTTCTGTATGGCCTCGCTGGATCGAATCCGGAGAAGTACCACTGGTTTGCCATTGTCTTTGCCTTCGGTGGATACTACTTCGGCTTCATTGGAGCCAACATCGCTGGTATCACGTACCTGCTCGATTCTTATCCGGCGAGAGCAGGCCCCTGCCTTGTGGTCATCACTGCTCTGCGTGGTTTCGTAAGCTTTGGCACCAGCTACGGTGTCGCTGCCTTCATTGAGACTGCCGGATACGATGGCTCTTTCGGCGCGTACGCAGGAATTACTGCAGTGCTAGGATTGCTCGGCATTCCCATCTACTTCTACGGCAAACAAATCAGACAGTTCACTGGCAGATGGGCCGTGAAGGAGCGCCTTGGAAAGCCCTCGATGGCTCGCTAAGGGCTTCAAGATTCCAATCACCGTCTCACTGGAATGTGGTGAGACGAGAGAGCATATGGCAGTATGGGAGGCACCTTTGCAGTTTTTTGTATAGTCGTCTTTAAGTTGTAGCTTCACCAATGAGCAAATATCCGTTACCATGTATCCGGGAACGATCATCAAACTATTCGGCAGATCCGAGTAGTTTATCCCGAAGGCCGCCTCAGTGCTGTCAGATGGCTTCATCCTGGAATCGTTGGCAACGTCAATGGAACTGTAAGCTAGACTGAAGTTGGGCATCGAAACGTTCCGGATGTATTTGTGTCGGATCACGGTCGAAGAATCCGAGGAAAGCGAAGTTTGTGTACACTTCTTAGTGAGAAGTATGTGAGTTTCCAATCTTTTTGTGAGCTCTCAGATAGTATCATCTCACACGGGTAGATTCCAGAATGGTGTTTCGTCTTCAAAATCCTGGTAATGTCACACGAGTATCCTAGCAATAGTTGCACTGCACATATCCATGATGTTTGTTGTTTCCACCGAGACGAGGACCACAGCTCGATGGCAGATGTGCAGAATTGAGGGCACAGGTTTGAAGATCCACCGGGTGGCTTAAGCAGCCTGACTCGTGTCTTTGAGACAATTCTCCAATCCGAAGGCTCTGGACCGGGCTGACCAGCCCCCAGACCGGTATCTTCCGTAGACCATGCACGACACGACACCCTTCACACTCGGATCCACCTCCACACGCCACCTCCACTTTTCCATCGCTCTCTGTGCTCCGGTTCATAATGGGGTGGACCCCCACAAAGGCCGCACAGCGTACGTTTTACGCAATCCTACTCGCTTACTATCAGACATGGTTGTCGAAACCTCGCAAGCGCAAGCTGCGAGCGGTGTGAAAGCAACGTATGCATGTCAAGTGTGTCATCGAGCCTATGAACGATTAGACCACTTGAACAGGCATTTGGACTCGCGTGAATACTACCAGAATGCAAGCCCCTTCGTCTGCTAAGTGCTAACGGTTTGCAGACCGGAATGTGAGGTCCTTCAAGTGCTCAGAATGCCCCAAAGCGTTCAATAGGAGGTCAGTTACTGCTAGCCTGTTTCTCTGTGGGGTTGAGATGCTTTCCGTTGCTGGGCTATTATGATATCAGCGTTATAGTGATACGCTACTTGCGACTTCTGCTGAGATTCACCAGGGATCTCCTCGTCAGGCACCAGGTCAATCACAAGACGAATGCGACAGAGGACGGTAGTAGCCCAGATCGCTCTTCGGAGCGAGCTATTAGGGCATGCGATGCATGCGTCAAGTCGAAGCTGAAATGCGGTATGTTACAACTTGTTGTATCTCAGCGGCATCAGTGGACTAAACATTCGCGAGGTTCGATTGCTGACGCTCTCAAGGAAACGAACGTCCCTGCAAAAGATGTCAGAAGCGTGGCATCGCGTGCTCAAGCGAATCGCTGGAACAGCTCTCCGTGGGAGGTCCTGTGGAAAGCGTACCCATACCAACCCCCTCATCTTCAATACAGGTGGCACACGCCGGAGAGGATACTACAGCTGTCTCCGCCAACCTGGCGGAAAGCAACCTTCTACCCACTACTTCATCTTCATTACAGCTGGCACATGCCAGAGAGAGCAGTGCAGCTGCCTCCATCAACCCTTCCGAGAGCAATCTCATACCCGCCTCTTCATCTTCATTACAAATGGCACATGCAAGAGAGAACAACACGGCTGTCTCTATCGACATCAACGAAACGATGGCCGAATATCCTCCACCAGAGACCATGTATAGCATCGCACCTTTGCTAGATCCAGTGGACGCCTGGCCCCAGATGGATTTTGACCTCAGCTTTCCCAGTTTTTTTGAGTCCATCATGGTTCCGGAGCACGATTGGGTTGGCACTGGCGAGGTTCAGCTGCCGCCAGATCTGGCAACGGTGATACCAGATTACGAAGAATGGCCTGGATCCGGCGATATCTTTGGATTCGACTTCTCTGCAGCGTTTCAACAAGCTATGGAACCTTCTCCGGTCAACAACAATGAAGCGATTGATGAACAAAATGCGCTCACAAATGGCGCTGTGGTTGCAAACTCATTGACCAATAACGCACGTCAACGGCATGATATCTTCAAGAAATCTCCCTGGTAAGCCATACATTCTTTGAGCACATTTCCGCTTAGCTAACCTTTTACCAGGCTATGGAAACCAACGTCAAACTCTCATGCTTTCAGCGAACACAACAGAATCCAAGTTGACAACGCACAAGTCGATATTGCAGCTTCGCCTCATCAGAACTATTCGACTACACTCATGTTCCCGGATGAGCTACTCTCGTCGTCGCGCGACCAGATGTTTCGGCTAGTGGTAACCACAGCTGATGCAAAGGTATCGGTGCCAACTTTTCCATCCGTGGAGTGTTTGGATATTCTTGTCAAAGTTGGCATAGCGAAAAGGCTGGAAACCGACGCCTGGATACATCCGTACACATTCTCTTCCGAACACACCCGTCCGGAGCTTCTGATCGCGCTTGTTGCTGCGGGCTGTGTATGCTTCGGTGTTCCAGCGGTCAACCGTACCGGCTTGGTGTTACTCGAAATCGCTCGTGTAGCTTTGAACAAGCTTATCGAAGAAGACAACAGTACGATAAGGGATTTACAGTACCTACAAGCTTCTATGATTTGGCTTGACGTATGCGGATTTTGCGGTCATAAGCGAAAGATGGAGATCGCTGAGAGTAATCTACAGCCTCTCGTCACAGCGCTTCGCCGCTTCGGCAAATTCGATAAGGCTGCTTATGAAACGGTTACTCCAACTCCAATTGACACCACCGAAGAGATCGAAGCAAAGTGGCGGCGTTGGGTACATGTGGAGTCGTACAAACGACTTGTACATCATCTCTTTGAACACGACATGCTCATGGCCATGGCAAAGCATCGCCAACCTCTAATCTCATATGCAGAACTCTCGCTGCCTTTACCCGCTTCGAGGCACCTGTGGCTGGCACCTTCCGCTGAGATCTGGCACAAGCTCTTCATGGAAAACCCGGAACCTACGCAGAGCGATCATCGATCAGTGAGATCGATGCTTGCAGACCAGAAGCCGCTTTCATGCCTGCCTGGGCAATATGACCACGGACTGGCGACCACTATGTACCTGTATGGTATATCCGCGCAGACTTGGGAGTATAACCAGCAATCTATACTAATGGCTAATGGCAATGACGACGACGCTTCCCTTCAACTCTGGATGCAGAGTCGACACCAATCTTTGTACCAAAAACTGAAGAGCCTGACAGTCAACCTCGAACATTCGCCCGCGACTGCTCATCTAACCTACCAGTACCAGATGATGAGCTTACATGTCAACGTCGATACAGTTATACGCTTTGCCGGTAAATGCGGCGAAGTGGAAGCACACTGCGCATATCAAGATCTACGCCTCTGGAGTGTCGAGAAGTCAGCGCGTATCGCTATATGGTAAGTCACCTCTTTATACGTTTGCAGCCACTGTGGCCATCTCTAACAGATTTTGTCACTTCAGGCATGCTGGCCAACTTCTACGTGCCGCCAAAGCAGTCCCTCCTTTCCAGATTCGAGGCGCAGATGCTTTTGTCACATACCATGCGCTTATGGTACTGTGGGTCTATGGAATGATGCTACTCGATACAGCTCGACGCACCGGCACGAACACACCTGTTCGTGGCAACAACAAAGGTCAATTGCCAACACGATTAGCACTTCAGTCGACTGCCGAGGCAAATGTGTTCCTAGACGATGCTTTGAACAACCCTCAGATGGAAGCTTTCCTGTACATGGGGAAAGGACGCCCGTCCCTGCGTTTTCCCGATGGGCGCCTTTGCGAGCTACGCAACCCAGCAAGTGTGCTCAATCTGGGAAGCAAGTTGCTTGAGAATAATTGCCCTGGCGAAACTCGAGGCCGTTTACCGGCAATGATTGAGAGCCTTTGTAATCTGCTGGATGAGCTGGGAGGTTTGAAATGAGCATCATTAAATGACTGACGACTTTATGGAGCTGCTGTATCAATATAATTGTAAAACAAAAGCGCCTTGTTCAAGCAATCAGGAGGTCACTTCATACTTTTACTGACTTTCATCAGCATTATTAAAGCTAAACTGAGGGCATCAAAGTCATCCCGATGAGTATCAGTTGATTTTGTTGTGAACATAATACTTCAATATTGCTAAACTGACAAATTTACAGGACCATCCCAACGCCTAATTCGTTTTCCTGCTACCTTAGAACTATCCAACCTATGCGCGAACGGCTTGCTCCTCTGTGGCCGAGAGTCCGGCCGCCGGGTTGATGTAAGGAATGCCGGTGAGCTTGTAGGTACGCTCGTTCCACTGCGGCTTGTTCACAGGCTCGAAGCGGTTGTGAGGGTCATCCTCGCCATCTCTCTTCGCAACGTTAGAGCCAGTGTGTCTGGCATTGGGCCAGTGAGTGGTGCCGACCCAGCGCTCAAGGGCATCCTTCTTGCGGAGCAAGTCCTCCTGTGACGCATCTGCTACGGGCATGTAGCATGTGTAGATGCAGAAGCGCGGCTGTGTAGTCTCAGAGCTGAGGTTGTAGTGGGGAGTCCTTGAGTCCCAGAGCAGGAGGTCACCGGGCTCGGCGCAAAGCTTCTCCCACTTCAGGCCCTTATTCTCCAGCCACTTCATACCGTTCTCGGTGAAGCCGAACCACTCGTTAGTCCAGGCTGGGATCTTAGGCTCATCCTTCATCGCCTCGTGGAACTCCTCGGAGACAGCGTGTCCGCCCTTGCAGACGATAAGACCGCCGTCCTTGGGTCCGTTGGGCAGAAGGTTAACCAGGCCCTGCAAGCAGCGGAAACCAGGCTTAAGGGGATCCTGGTCTTGGTGAGGCCACGGGACGTTCTTGGCGATGTCTGTGCGGCTAGAGTGTACATGTTAGTGATGGGTGCCCCAGTGATATTGAGGATGTGAACTTACTTGGGGAAGCCGAAGTTCACTGCGTCGAAAGAGACGATGAGATCCTTGGTGTCGTAGACCTTCTCAAACGCTTCGACGACGCCTGGCTCGCCACGAATAGACCACGCAAAGTCTTCGTGAGTCACAGCATACTGTAGGCACATGCCCTTCTCAGTAATGTTCGGGAGGTTGTCTTTGTGGATAGTTGAACGGTCGTTGCGATCAAAGCCAAGTTTGCTACACCAAGGATCAGTTGACTGTAGCTCACGAATGTCAAATGGCAGAGCACTCACAAGCCTTCAAGCCAATCGTACATAGCATTCGCGTATCCGTCAGCTCTCTCGCGGGGAATGGCGCCCTTGACGATGGCGTAGCCATCGCGGATCAAGTCATCGCGCCAATCTCCGTAGTTGGGAGAGACACCGTCCTTCAAAGCAGCGGTCAGCTGCAGCGTAGGCTGAGCCTCTGTTACTGTGGTAGTAGTAGTTGTGGACATCGTTTCTTGATGAATAAAGATGTAGACTATTGGCCAAAAATGATCGATTGGTCGTGTAGTAAGCGTGCGAAAAGATGCTCTTCGGTATGTCGGAGAGAGTGGTGTCAAAATAGTCAGACAAGCATTGCTTGGAGAGTTATATCAATACTCGTACATGCCAATTATCCGATGCGACTATTGTTGGTCCGATGGGCATGTCCCACATATCCCGTGGTCCGAATGTGCTGTCTTCGGTCGGGGTGGGGGTGGACTTGATCGTCAGCTTCATCCGGATGAGGATCGTAACGTCGATGGCTCTCGGAACCACATTACAACCAATGTTACAGCGGTTAATGCGTGATGGTAAGCAATGTGGATCACGGAAGCGTGTGCTGAAGTACTAGCTGTGCGTCGCTTCCGTGATTTGTAAATTATCATTTCCACAGAAGTTCATCAACATGCTGTCCGCCACTTTGCGATCAGCTTTCTCGCTCACAGCCTGTGCATTTGCCTTCACACTTTCTTCAAGCTCTACACAAGATGTCGTCGTCAACGCCATTCCGGATCATCATCAGCGGCGGAGGTATCGCAGGCATGTCAGCAGCTATAGCCCTCAGAGCACCCGGCCGGGAGATCACAATACTCGAACGATCCGCATTGGCATCTGAGATTGGGGCAACTATCTCGTTGCAGCCAAATGCTTCCAGGATATTGCAGAGTGTCTGGAACGTTGACAGTATGACAGAGGCGAGAGGAATTGTAGACCATGGTTTCCGAATCTTCAACACCGATGGGCACATGGTGAACTCAGTGCCTCTACTCAACAAACACGAATACGGCGGACAGCGAGTGATGTATCACAGGCAAGACTTGCACTCGTGCCTGATAAGAGCGGCGACATCCAAAGACCGAGCGGGCAACCCAGCGATTGTTCGGACATCAGCCAAGGTCGTTTCTTGCGACCACATTAAAGGTTCTGTAACCTTGGAGAGCGGAGAAGAGCTACATGCAGACCTTATGTAAGAATACCACAAGAACTTGCAAGGATACTTACTGACGACATCTCTACCAACAGAGTAGCTGCAGATGGCATCCACAGTACGATACGTAAATCGCTGATTGGTGAAATCATCCCTCAGCCAACAGGCCTGTCGGCATATCGTCTCACCATACCTACGGAAAAGCTCGAACGAGAGACGCCAGAATTTTGCGAGAAGATGGATCCAAGGCAACCTTTCACATCCATGATGATGGCGCATGACTGCCGCTTAATCATGGGACCGGCCCGAGAGGGAAGTGTGTGGAGCATTGTTGGCCTGGTGCCTGACTCTCGCATGAACGAAGATGCCGACAGCAAACAGTCCTGGGTATCAACAGGCGACCTCAATCTGATGCTCGACACCTTCAAAGACTTCCCGGAATGGATGAAGGATGTCTTCAAGCAGACTGACGATCTTGGTCTTTGGCAGCTGCGAGACATCGACCCTTTGACCACTTGGACCAAGGGCAAAGCCATCCTCATAGGCGATGCTGCGCATGCGATGTTGCCAACGCAGGGACAAGGTGCCAGTCAGGCCCTCGAGGATGCTGAAGCACTCGGCGCATTCTTCGAGGGCTTCGGCAAAGAACCAGACACGGCCGAACAGGTCGAGCAGATCCTGGAGAAGGTCTTCAGGTGCAGATACGATCGAGCAAGTTTGATTCAAAAATACAGCCGAGATGCGGCGAAGCCCGCAGCTGTAAAGGAAACCAAAGAGGTCACGATGTAAGTACATACAATTTGTACGGCCATGGAGCAACTGACTGACATATTCACAGGCGGCCAGACGAGTTCATGGATTACAACTGTATGTACAAGGGAGCCAAGGCATGGGCCGCGAGCCACTCGGCAATGGATAGCATGCCACAGATGACCGGAACACCGGTGCAGGTTTGAGGAAACGATGGAATGTGTTTGAGAATGTTCTTGCTTCAATGATGAGTATGCGTTGAACTATAGCCCAGAAAATAGTATGCAATGACCACAGATGATTCCTCGAAGCGACTTTGCACTACAAGTAATACACACGGCCCTCAAAAGGTGCATAGGTTGTGCTCGAACAATTTTGCTGAGTATGCGCCAGCAGTTTTGAGTGCTTTGCAATGTTGACCGGTGGCTCGCCCGCATTCTGGGACAGATTGATGATCACCGTCGCTTCGCTCGCATCATTCTTCTTGCGATACGCCAGGAAATCTGGGCTCTCGAGATCGAGCAACTCGAACTCGCCATACACAAACACATCTTTGTGTGACTTGCGCATGCGAATCATCTCGGTCCAGAACGAGTAGACGCTGTCAGAATCATTGACCTGATCTGCAAGGTTGATGTCGAGATTAGCCGCAGGCGTCCAACTTGTTGCGTTTGACGAGAATGCGCCAGAGCGATCCCAGTTGAAAGGTGTTCTTGCATTATCGCGAGAGAGACGAGTAAGATTGTAGAGAGCCTCGGTGACGTTCCCACCATCTTTGACGACTCCGTCGTAGTACGAGATGCTGTTTGCATCCTGATAGTCGTTGATAGTCCAGTTACTGGGGACGTTGATCATGCCGATTTCCTGTCCTTGGTAGAGGAACAATGTGCCCGAGAGGGTACTGAGCAGCATCGCCAATGCCTTACCGCTTTGCACGCGGTATTCTGGAGAGTCGTCGCCGAAGCGACTGATCGAGCGCGGCAGATCATGGTTCTCCAAATACACCGAATTCCACCCATCTCCGACAGCGCGACTACCTGAAGCCTGTGTGAAGTTGATCGCGTCTCGCCAGCCGGTCAGGTTCCAGACGGTCGGTTTGTAGCCATCGCGACCGATATCGCACATGTTGGTCAGGAACATGGAGTTGACTTCCTTGCGCGACGCACCGATGTACTCCTGTACGGAGGTCATGTTGTCGGACATACCGTATTCGCCGACTGTGAAGGTGTCACGCCCTTCGAGGCATTCCCGAGTCATCTCCCTCAAGTACTCATGCTCGTGGGGACCGTCATTGTACAGAGGTCGTGCATCGTGAAGACCTGTGTCATTTGCCGGTACGTTGGGTAGGCCTTCGGGCTTCGAGAAGATCGAGAAAGCATCCATGCGGAAACCATCAATACCAAAGTCGAGCCAGAAGTTCAAGGCGTCATTGAAGATGGCTTGTCTGTTGGTGGCATTGTCCCAGTTGAGGTCTGGCTGGAAGTCGTTGAACAGACCAAGATAATACTCGCCGGTGCGATTGTCAAGATGCCAGGCACTGCCACCATTGCTGCCTAGCCAGTTGTTCGGAGGCGCTTGCGTCCCATTGGGAAGGATCCTTGGCTCCCGCCAGAAGTATCGGTCGCGCAGGGTGCTGTTCTTGCTACTTGCGCTTGTTTCGAACCACTTGTGCTTGTCACTCGTGTGGTTGATGACAAGGTCGAACAGGCAACGCATGCCACGACGGTGAACCTCCGAGATGAATTCTTTGATGTCTTCGAGACTTCCTCCAAAGATGTCGTTCACGGATTTGTAGTTGCTGATGTCGTAGCCCATGTCCTGCAAGGGAGAATCGTAGAAAGGTGAGAGCCATACAATGTCCGCTCCGAGGTCGTGAATATGGTCTAGCTTGCTGGTGATGCCCTTGATGTCTCCCCAGCCGATCGAATTATTGCTTCGACTTTCCTTGAAACTAGCAGGGTAGACCTGGTATACGACTCCTTCTTTCCACCATGCTTGGGAGTGATTGCCGGCTGCTGCAGCCAAGGAAGATGCTGCAAGCACCAGAATGGACGAAGGGATATGCATGGCGTACGAGGACGAGCTTTTGTGTGTACGGACTCATATCTGGAGTGTACAGTGACTGCTTATATGTCATGCTGGCCCTGGACTCCAAGTAGCAGCCTTCGTCATGGCTGCTACACCGTGATAGCACCGAGTGCCATGGGTCCCGTCGGTTTGCGGGATCGATGGAGAATATGGGAATCCCGCGGGGACTTCAACGACTGATGAACCATTGATGGGTCCGTTCTGTGGAGATGTGAGAGCATCATTCGGAGGGAGCGGCCCCAAAAATCGGAACGGTAGGGTGGTGGAGAATGGTTTGTTTCCCCATCTGGACAGTTTCACCGAGGATCGACAAGCATCTCCACTCAACATCCCCTCCGAACGTGCTTCTACGTCGTCACTTTCGAAATCATCAACAACAATACCTCCTACCTTCGTATCGTTTCTCCGACATTTGCTTACTCCGAGTGGTGATCTCAGCGAAAGCAACTACGCTCACTGTTGCTGGGGTTTCGAAGCTTCGCCGTCGCTGAGCTGTAGCGTATTCGTGTCTATATACGAGGCATTGTTGGTACCCTCAACTGAGCAAGTTGTAAAGGCCGGCCGTTCAAATTCGAACTCTACACGATACAAAAGACTCCATGCTCCGCTTCAGCCAGCGCTTCTTGCATGCACCCATCACCATGATCGAAGCCACCTCGTCTTTCGCGCTCGTACCGATCAATGCTGACATGTCCTACGCGCTCATACATCGTCATGGACCCATACAAAGCTTCTTTTACAGGGCTCAGTATCAGTGCGAAAGAGTTAAACTCGTATCTGGTGACCTCGATGGGAAACAGCTTGACCAAAGCAGCACTCCAAGGACGAATACGGCCGGCGTCTTTCGCGGTTTGTCGCGTCCAACGCCTCGCATTGTCAGCCGTTACGAGCTCTAGGTGTGTATCCACTGTCACACCATCGACAGAATGAGCTTCGCCGTCGTGCCGAACGGTGCATTCGTATACTGGGGGCGAATGTGAGTTCCGGGTTTGCTGCTGGCAGCACAATGTCGCATCCAGAAGTCTGGCTCTCAGGACAAGCTTTCCTGGCAAGACAAATGCCCCGAAAGGGTCTGGGCCCGAAGGCACGACGTCGATTTAAAGTCCTGGCAAATGTACAAAACCTGCAGATATATGATCAGCGTGAGGCAGGATGAGAGTGTGGTAGTACTGCACTGACCGGGTTCGAGATACACGTCCCAGTACTCGTACGTGTAGTCATGAGATCTCATCTTCGCCACGTAACCAGTGCGATTAGATGGTATGGGCTCCCAATTGATGGCTTGCCTCCATCGGGATGGATCGGGTCCGAGTGAAAGCTCGATCAAGCCTTGTTGAATTTGGTAGTATGGACATTCGGCAGCCAGAGACTCGGCGTTGAAGTCATAGACTATGAGTCTCTGTCGGCGAAGGAATTTGGCACAAAGACTACATCGTCTAGAGTGAATGTCGTCAGGAAACGACATAGCGTTACTCACCAGATCTACCTGTGTCGTGGTGTACCATTAGGCATAGTACTCATTTCGTTGTCACATCAGCCTGCGGCTATGCACTATCAGGCACATCCACAGTTGATGCGCTGGACGCTGCACAGAAGTTTTGGTACTGGGTCTCCGTGATAAACAAGGCTGTTCAAGTATGCGTGTTTGGTGATATCGGCGGACTACTACTGCTTCGGATTCCCTGGTCCAACGCGGCTTCCAGATTTTTTTGACGTCAAAACAGTGATATTGTAAGATAGGTAAATGTGATCACCGGATCTTATTATACGTATCTTTAGAATAGATCAATATCAGATATAGAGACAAACATTGATAAACTAGTATAGATCTATTGATATCGCTTATCCGGTTTTAATCACGTGACTCGGGCTTAGCGGATAGTAGTAGGGCTAGTGTTAGGGTAAGAGACATCGTGAATAACATCGGACTAAAGCATATTTATGGATTTTCTACTATGCTGCGTTAATAGCATAGGGTATTTCTATCTTCTTATATAGTTGTCATATCTATACTACGTAGGTCCGTGGAATTGACAAGAAATTGTGCAATAAATTCTGGAGCTCGGAGAGGACTAGGGAATCCGAAGCAGTAGGAGCATCCAAGAGAACCAAGCATCGAACGATGCTCCTATGCTTGACACGTCTAACCCAGTACGCAAAATCGATGACACCTGCGGGCAATACTGGTAAAATCACTGCTTTGTATACAAACTTGATGTGAGAGCATAGTAGAAGGAGCTTATCAGCGTGCCCTAGCACTCGCTTATCATAGTACGTGTTAGGGCGCACACGGTGATGTTCAAGAAGATCTAGCGAGTCTGATGAGGTATATCTATATCCGAATTGCTATTACGACGGTAGTTAATAGTCTAGCTATCTTTGCGAATCCAGAAGATGGTAGATACAATGATAGCGTTGCTCACTGAGATGGACGATGGCTTGTACCATACTAACTTCCCAAAACAGCCAATGCACCAAATCCCAAATCCCCAAACCCAAAACCAAACTCTCTCCCCTCAACCCAATCCCAGCCCCGTCTCTCTGGCGGACACCAGCGGTTGCACCAAAGTCTATCGCCTTCGGCCGACGAGCAAACAGCGAAAACCCCGAAACCGAACAACTTAGACTTCGCCATCACTCGTATATGACGCCCTTGGCCCGCCTCAATGTAAGGACTACAGCATTCGCACAAATCACGGGCGACACGATGCTGGGGGACACTAGCGGACTGTCCAAGTTAAGGTTGTTCGAAGGATCAGGCGAGTGAGGGTTTGGGTGAGTTCGGGGATTTGATGGTTTAGCTGGATCCGAGAGTGTGGTTGATGGTTGAGCCATAGTTTGGAACTGAGTGGAGGGAGATTGTTGCTGCAGATCGGCACGTGGTAGCATAACAAGGAATGAAAACGAGGTTCGATCATGGATTGCGTGCGAAGCTTTTCAATCATGAATGGTAGTCTGACGATACCCGGGTGTGGAAACGATAAAGAACCAGGATTCTCTCATAAAAAAGCACTTGGCGCATTGCATTCTGCTGCACCTGCGCGGCCAAAAGATTTCACAGCTCAAGTGAATTTCGATTGCTGATCAAGGCTCATGCTCCATGTCCCCAACGCAGATATTAGGTGACTTTATGGCCTCCTCGCAACCGCCCGACCTAAGCCCATGCCTTACCAATGGGACGTACTCGTACATTCCGTAATTAAAACTCCATAACTCCTACGCTTTGTTCATTCAGATTTTGCCGTTTTTCATCTTCCTTCCCAATCTAGTACCTCTGTCCGCCATAAGGCATGGCTCCAGGTGTCATGCCACCTCCGTACGCACTCGCGCCACCGAAGCCGGGTGTTGTGTAGCCCGGGTCGGCTCCTCCGCCGCCGTACGCAGAGCGGTTTCCACCGTATGCACTCTGTCCGCCGTACGCGCTCATGCCGCCTCCGTTCATCATGTCTGGGCTCTGGCCGCCGTGCAAGTCGAGCGCGGAGGGCTGCGACGGGTCGCTCGCGTCTCCGAGCTCTTGGATGACACCTGCCAGCTTCTGCTGCAAAACCTTGATGCCCTGGTGTAGAATGGTGTCTGGAGGCATAGCTCCAGTGCTCTCGAGGTTGAAATAGAATGTGTGTGGCTCTGCGTCGTAGTCGAAGGGTTCGCCTTCTTGAGGAGGTGCCTCCATGGGGCCATTTTTCACAGGGTCGGGCCACTCGGTCTTCGGGTCGACCTCGTACCAGAGTGTGGTGTGGCGGAGCTTGTTCCAGGGGTCGTATTCAAAGCCGACGGCTGCTGTGGGTGCCCATTTCGAGTGTTCTTTCGCGATTCCCTTCTTAGCGACACACCGCAGGCGGAGGTCCTGTCCTCGGCGGAGCTTGCAAATGAGGGGTCCGTTGCGGTCTTCATCGGAGCAGATAGGAGTGCCGAGTTCAGGCAGGGTGTCGTCGTCGGCAGAGGGATGAGGCTGGTAGCGGGGTGCGCCAGTCTGTGATTCGATGAAGAGGTCTTTGGCGTAGACGTGCAAGTGCTCGTCGGAGTTACGGTTCTGGACGTTGAGGCTGAGGACAACGGAGCACTGTTCGCAGTACTTGTCGCAGTTTTCGCAGTCGCGGGAGTACACCAGGTCGTCAATGTTCTTTGCGCTCAGCGGGAGCAGACCAAGACGGTGGGCAATGAATTCATCGGCGAGGACGGTGTTGTTCGACTCAATTTCGACCAGGTCGACGGCGATGGTGGCGATCTCGGCCAGCATGACACGGCGCACTGTGTTCGCAAAGGCAAGCGTGGTGTTGCGGAGGGTGAAGTCGATGACCTCGTGGTTCATCGTGCGGATCGTGACCTGCGGGCCAGAGTCCGAGTTGTCAAGGCTCTCGCCATACGGATCATACTCGTAGCCGTTCATCCTTGCAGAGTGTTGGTGGATGTGTTGGTCGAGGATGTCGCAAAGTGAGGATGTGCCTGTCTTGATCTCGAGCCTGTGTTCGCGAAGCAGCGCGCGTTGCGGCTCAGCGGGCTCTCCCGGCGCGCGACGAAACTCAAATTCTATGAGCCCCGGAGTTCACTTCTGTTCACTCTGCCATCGCTCCTTCCTTGTTTACCACGAGCCACGTCCGTTCCTTCCTCAGTTGCAACTTGATATTGATTTTTGCATCGAAACACGTGACGACATCCGCTCAGCGCCGACCATTGGCTACAGCGCTTTTCACGCTAGTGGATGCACCCGCTCGTTCGACCTCACCTGATCCGCAAGTCTGGGCTTGCATTGCCATATCGACATTTCTGAACATGAAGCTGCGCAACAGGCGTCTACAACAGTGTGTTTCACCACCGCCACACGAGTGATTCAATCTCTTGAAAGACACATAGCATTCACGTGCGAGAAAGAAATTACAAATTGCATTCAGCAGCATAGTGAAAAGGAAAGATCCAAACAAATGGTGGGTAAGAGGCGCCGAATTGACGCAACGCCTCGTTGATTGATTATATGTTTGACGGCACTCATCTGATATCATGATGCATAATCGCACGTCTTCTTCCAACCAAAACAAAAGAAAACAGGAAGTCTTGCCCAAAAAGCAACAGCAGACTCTGTGTGTGTGTCTCCCTCCCATAAAAAAAAAATAAGCAGCATCAAATGGTGTCTGACTCTCGTAAGAGGCCGATCTTCCACGTGCGTAACAGCAAAGCAAATGTCCCAATCCCAAATCCTGAAACGCCATGCTCAAGAACCAATCACAAAACAAGCAGTCTCCCAAAAGCAGGGAGTGAGAGGAGAGAAGAGAAGACCATCGCAGTCTTCCTCAGTCTAATCACTCCCATCATAAAACTCCCTCTCCCACCCAACCCACCCAACCAACCGATTCGCAACATCGCTCGCAAAACTCCTCATACAACAACCCTTTCCAAGATCGCCAGACGGGTCAATACCGCCGCCATTGTACCAGCGCGCGGCGCGGTAGAAGTCGCTGACGTCGTGCGTCAGACTCGTCATGATGCGGCCTTGGGAGTCGGGTTTTTGCAGCATTTGCGCGAGGCCGTCGCGGGTTTCGGTGCCGTTGGCGCCTTCGAGGATCATTTGGTGGATTGTGGAGGGCGGGCAGGGGGTGAGGGCGGCTGGGGTGGTGACGTTGGAAGGGGAGGAGGGGGAGGAGCTGAGGGAGGAGAGCATGGCGGGGGATTGGTTGCAGGTTTGGGCGCCGTTGGGGCTGGTGGATGGTGGTTAGTATGTTGTTGTAGCTCATGGACTGGAGAGGTCGCAGGCGTACCTTTGCATCAGCCCGGCGGCGAGGAAGTTGGGGTGCGTGGTCGTGGCCCGCACGCAGCCATCGGAGGTTTGCATGATAGTCGCAAGGATGAAGCGGCTATCGACGCCAGTGGCGTTGGCGATGTCGATAATCGATTCGTGGATCGCAGAAGTCTCGTCCGCGGTGTTGCGGGCGACTTCCCAGGTGTCGCAGGATTCTTCGATGGTTTGTTGGTTGGCAGCGAACCTAGAGAACTGTGAGCTTGGATTCTCCAGCCTATCGCGGCGTATACTTACAGCTCATCGAAAGACAGCCAGTCAGCCTCAGAAGGCCATCCTTCAGCTTCGGTGCCGTTACCGGTGTAACTCTTGTAAGCCTTCGCGGCGCGTAGTGTAGGTGTACTGGAAGCGGTTAGTGTAGAGCTGCCGTTCCCCAACATGGTCATGGTACTGGTGACAGCGACCGTCTGCGTTTTATGGAAAGTAATCACAGACGTCACATTCTCAGCAGAGCCCGACTGTCTGGCCACAGTTCCCACAGACGCAGCCGACGGCGCACCAGTAGCGACCGCGTTGAGGAGCGAGAATGTTTCCACTTGCACGTCCGTATGAGTGATGACTTTGGTGCGTTCTTGCCTCGCGCCTTCCGTTCCGATCGTGTACGTCAACGTCGTCAACGCGGTGAAAGTGATAGTCGTCTCGGTAACAGAAGGCTGCGGCGCGGAATCTCTGGGAGCAGGAGTGACATCCGGTCCGACCGCAGGATTTCCAAAGTCATCCAGCGTCACCGTCGCATCAGCGAAAACTGTGCTGGTGAAGTCGAAACCTTCGTCGCCTCCGTCTTCCTTTGAAGCGCAGTATCCTTGGCCGGTGAGCATAGTCTGACAGAAGTCCGAGTCTGCTGCATAATCGGCTTCGAAATCGGAGAGGAAGATTCCGTAGTCCGAGGCAAGTTCACCGCAAGTCTCATCGGGCAAGGGAATGTAAGTCTCGAAGCAGCCCAGAGCGGCGTCCGTGGGTGTGGGAGCCATCATATCAGTAGCAGTCATGTCTTCGAGGGTGGTGTTTGTGAATGTGTTGGAGGTGCGTTGGGAGTGTGAGAAGGGTTTAGCGTGTGTGAGAGGTGCCATGAGAGCCACAATTGCGACCTGTGCCCTTGTCAGTACGGTGATATGAGTGCCCGGGTTACAGAAACTTACGGTCATGGAAGCCATTTTAATTGTTGGTGATGACATTGTGTAGGTGAAGTGTGTGCTGCGCCGACGTAGGCAAAAAGGTGTCGCAATGGACGATCAATGCCAGTAATGCACTGCTCTGACACCCAATGCGATCCTGATTGTGCCCAGTGGGGGAAAACGAAAAGTATACTTAGCTGTTTATGTGTCTGTCCTTAGTCCTGTCACTTTTCCTGTGCTTTCCAGTCCTTCAGTCCCAGGAGTCCAGTATCCAGATCCAGTAGTTCCAGGTAGGTGTGAGGTGGTGTTGTGGTGGTAAAGTCGAATAAGAAGTAGTCGGTTGGCTCCCTGACAGGCGGTCCTGTATAACGATCGGGCGGCGATAATCTGTTGGGTTAGAAAGAGTTGATGGGTACAAGAGTTGATGGTCGTATCACGGTCTACAGAGCAGAAAGAAGCTCAAGGAGAATGCAAGAGCAAAGGCAAATATCTAGGGCATGCTCGGCCGTTGCGAGGAAGCCTCTTCCCCGCTTCGACGAACATTATTGCCATGGTAATGTTTTGCGCAGCGAAGACGCTGGTTGACCGGAGGACGGAGGTGCGCTATGATCGAAACATGGAGTTTGTTGTAGCAGTTGATGTTCGGCGTGAGCGGTTTGTCTCACTTGAGCTGGCGACGTTGGAAGTCAAATTCGAATTCGAGCGTTGCGACTTGCTCAGTTTTGGAGAACGCCCATCCTGGGACCATGCGGAGACGTTGGGTCAACGCGCATGACCAACTGTCACCAATTGCGTCCGAATGTGTAGAACATTGTTGCAGACGTTGCTATGCGTTCGAATCCAGATGACCTGCCGGACCCCGAAAAGAGAGCACCACAGTCCTTTCGTCCGCCCACACGTCAGAGAATCGTCAGAACACTGGTCGAAGCACATGACAGTACAACGTCTAGCAAGGGTAGTTCGATCCTTGTCCTATCAATTCTCGAAAGTCGTACACAAATCGGGCAGTTGCATACTCTTGGCGATTCAGCTCAATTCTCACCAGTCCAGGGTGTAAGTCGCCAACGTATAGCTGCTCACCAGTAACACTGCAAGCCGGGACAAAATGTATTTCCAGATATTCCTTGAGGAACATGTAATTTTTCGGTACGGTCATAGTGACTCGTGATTGGGGTAGAACATATATACAAGCGGCACGATCGCACGACGGCCTACCTCTCATCAGCACATACACTCCGCTGAACAAAACATACAAAGCTCCGTTCAATTCTTCGGAGGCATCCTTATCACAACAGCAATGTCTGTGATCTTGCCGCCGTTGAAGCCTTCCGCGTCGTAAGGGCAGCTGCTGCACGCGCAGACGCAATCTTGCATGGCCTCGAATTCAACAAAATCGCCCGCCTTGCTGCTTCCCAAGCGTTTCAGGCTGTAATTCGGTGTATTCTGGAAGATGTTGAAAGGGTCTGTGACGTCCAGGTGGCTTTTCATGCCATAAGGCTCCATGGCTTCGGCGATGTTGGAAGCGCAGGACCGGTGACCAGGACGACCTTCTTTCTCGTACATTTTCGGGAAGCAGCTCATGAAAGTCATGTCGTGTACTTTGACTGTGTCTTCTACGAGCTTCAGTATGGGCTCGTCGTTGTTGGTCCATAGGTACTCGCCGACGGCGGGCGTGACGCCGTTCAGATGGAAGCGCGTGTAGGCCATGCTGAGCTTTTCCACAAGATCAGTGCCTTGCACCCAGGCAGCGAAATCCACTACCTGCTCG